>OIBI01000174.1_pt1 | contig 36871 bp, 26 predicted proteins | sample 1580951 | NCBI WGS metagenome assembly OIBI01 (sample SAMEA3882516, study PRJEB24775) | human gut metagenome | biome: human-associated habitat; feature: intestine environment; material: feces | place: Netherlands | collected 2009/2010 | reverse complement strand
AAAGCGACAAAATCAAGAAATTGTCATGACATCTGATTTTTATTTTATGTTAGAATATATCGCAGAACAAACAGGTTGAATAGGAAAAACAATAAGTGATATAGAATAAATAATGGAGATTGATGACAATGAGTAAGATTGGCTTGGTATTGGAAGGCGGCGGCATGAAATGTGCCTATACCGCCGGAATTCTGGATGCCATGATGGATAATGGCGTCACTTTTGATTATTGTATCGGTGTTTCAGCCGGTTCGGCCAATGGGGTTTCTTTTGTAGCCGGACAGCGGGGCAGAAATATCCGTTTTTACACAGAGCATATTAATGAGAAGGGCTACTTTGGTCTTTCTTCTTTTTTGAAGACGGGTAATCTTTTCGGGCTCCAGTATATATATGGAACACTGACCAATTCCGGTGGCGCAGATCCGCTGGATTTTGATGCCTTTATGAAAAGTCCGATGGAATACTGGCTGGTGGCAACGGATGCTCAGACAGGCAAGCCAACTTATTTCAGTAAGAAAGATATGCATAAGGATGATTATCGTCATGTGATGGCATCCTGTGCGATTCCTGCAGCCTGCAGGCCTGTTGAGATCGATGGAAGATTTTACTACGATGGCGGTGTGTCGGATTCTATTCCTGTTCAGAAAGCCATGGATGACGGCTGTGACAAGCTGGTTGTCATTTTGACCAAGCCCCATGATTTTGTGAAGGAGCCGGAGAGAGATCGGTTTATTTACAAGAGATTATGCAGAAAGTATCCGAAGATCATCGAAGCACTGGATCACAGACATATCATGTACAAAGCCTGCCAGGATAAAATGTTTGCGTTGGAAAAGTCAGGTAAAGCATTTGTTTTTGCACCGGAACATGTACTTGGCGGCGGCACTTACAGCATGGATGCCAAGGAGGAAGAGGCTATTTATGAGATGGGCATCAAGGATTTTTATGCACAGCAGGAAAAACTGAAGGCTTTTATGAAGTAAGTGTTGTAGAGTAAAGCTTTACCCATGAGAGCGCCATATTCAAATTCACTGCCAGAGTGCAGTCAAATCAAATATTAAGGGAAGGATTTAAAATGAGTCTATTCTTCGCTGGCAGTGAGAGCGGCCTGTGAAGAATAGACTTATTTTGAATCCTTTTATTAAACTATGGGATCGTACTCGTCTTACTTTTTGAAAGCACTCAAATCGATCATTCGATGGACAAGGGAGCTGTATTTATCGTAAAATGTCTGCAGGCTTTCTGCATCGTAGTGGCTGCAGTAATCGGCATTTTTCAGATCGTCCAGGTAACTGCTGATTCTCTGGATCAGCTGGTCAGAGAGGACAGAATAAAAGTAAGGACCGACGTCTGTATGATAGCGTCCCGGATTCTTCAGGAACAGCTTTTTACGATTGTTGAAAATGGAGAAATGTATCTCGGAATCCCGCACCGACTCGTTGGCGTAATCGATCATGAGCTTATTGCCATCGATGGTATAGGTGAAATCGTAGGATATGGAGGGCAGCTCCATTGCGCCGCTTCCGCTGCCGTCAAAGGAATAGGTGGTCGTTCCGTCGAACTCCCATGTGCCTGCAAGTGCGTCCGTGCCGCCGGAGCAGCCTTTTGCCAGCAGTATAATGCCAACGATGATTACCGCCAGTGCGGCGATCGCACCGCAAAGCACCATACGGCGCTGCGTCTGTTTTTTCTTCCTTTTTCTGATTCTCTCTACCGTTCGATCTGACTCGTTCGGGAATCGTCCCGGCGGTTGCTGCCTGATGGGGCGGTTCGATTGATAATCCTGCATCATGTGGTTCTTCTCCAGTCCAAGCGAAAGGGCGATGACGGCAATGTCCGTCACCGCCCTTTGCTCAAAGGTTCGCAGCTGATTTATTCAGCGTTTTCTTTCTTCTTTTTGCTGTAAACGGTGATGCCGATCACTGCACCGCCGCTGATAAACAGCAGTGCGATCCAGAGGATCATATTGCTGTTGTCACCGGTCTGCGGAGAATCCGGACCAGTCGGCTTGCCCGGCTCAGTCGGTGTTCCGGTAGCCGGAATCTCAACTGCCGCCTTCTTGTAGCCGCAAACCTTGCACTCCTCATGCTTGGAGCCCTTTTGCGTTGCGGTCGCTTCCTTGTCAACAACCCACTTGAAGTCGTGCGCCGCCTTATCGGCCTTATCTCCGCAAGAGCACTCATGCCAGTGGTTGTCGGCATCGTTCTTCCAGTCGGAGCCGTAGCTGTGAGTATGCTCACCGCCGCCGGTTGCCGGGATAGTTTCGGTTGTCATCGTATAACCGCAGACGGTGCATTCCTTATGCTTTGAGCCGCTTGTGGTAGCTGTTGCCGGGGTGTCGATAATCCATTCGCCGGCGGTATGCGCTGCTGTATCTTTCTTATCGCCGCAGGAGCACTCATGCCAGTGGTTGTCGGCATCGTTCTTCCACTCGCTGCCGTAGCTGTGAGTATGCTCACCGCCGCCGGTTGCCGGGATAGTTTCGGTTGCCATCGTATAACCGCAGACGGTGCATTCCTTATGCTTTGAGCCGTCGGTTGTATCAGTTGCCGGGGTGTCGATGATCCATTCACCGGCGGTATGTGCCGCCTTGCTGTCCTCGATGATCACGCCGCAGCCGACAACGGTGCACTCTTTCCAGTGATCGGTATTATCGGACTTCCAGTCGGAAGCGCTATGACCTGTTGCCGCAAGGATTACGCTTGTCTTGTCGGTAATTTCGGATGCACCGGTTGCATCCTCAAACCACTTGTCACAGCCGTCGCAGGTGTAATATGCTGTGTTGCCTTTCTCCGTGCAAGTAGGAGCCTTTGCGGGAACGAGGGTCAGATTGTGCGTATGCGGTACGGTCTTGTTATATCCGCAGGTGTCGCAGATGTTATCGCTGCCGTAATCGTGAGCCGCCTCGTCCTTCTTTTCGTGGCAGCGAGAGCATTCTTTCCAATGATTGTCTGTGTCCTTGCTCCAATCGCTTGCCCATGCGTGCCCGAGCTGTGTACCTGCTGCAGTAAAGGTTTCTGTTGTGCTGATCTCTCCGCAGGAGCAGCTCTTGAAATATACTTCATCGTTGGTGCAGTCGGCAGCCGACTTGAGGGTTTCCGGCTTCTGAATTTCCTGATCGTAGGTGTGGGTATGGGGAATTGCCTTGTATGTTACAATAACGGTTTTGTCTGCGTCCATCGTAACATTCAGGATATTGGAAAGTACGTCTGTTGCAACGCCGTTCACAGTAACAATGTCGATTTCATAGCCGTCATCAGGGGTAAAGATAACCGTTTCGGTGGAGCCTTCGGTCAGTCCGGTTTTGCTTGCGGAAATCGTTCCGTGACCGCCGTTTACCTGTGTTGTGAGGCTATAGGTGGTGACAGGTGCGTTCTTGTAGGTCGCTTTCACGCTGACTTCACTGTCAGGCATTATGAAAGTAGTGGTTTCACTGTTCGCATCTTCAAGAGTAGTGCTGCCGCTTTCTACTACCCACTTATCAAACACCTTACCGTCAGGAGCCGCATTTGCGGTCAGAGTAATGGTTGTTCCTTGCGCCGCTTTACTGATTTCGCTTCCTGCACCGATTGTCGCTTTGCCGTCCGTTACGATGATGGAATACTCTTTACTCTCCCAGATTGCATAGAAGGTAGTATCCGAGCTTACTTCATAGGTCGTGCCGGAAATAACCGAACCGTCGGCACTGGTTGACCAGCCCTTGAATTGCTTGCCTTCCGGTTCAGTAAAACCGCAGGCGGGCAGGGTGTAGCTGCCGGAAACGCCGGTGACATCTGCCATTGTGCCGCCGCCACCGTTGGCATTGAATCTGACGGTGTACTCGGCAGGCGGAGTCACGGTGCGGTCATAGCCGCAGGTGTCGCAGATCATATCCGCATCGTCGTCATAGCTATGTGCTTCCGTTACCCGGCCCTTGTCGGCGTATGGGCAATTTTCAGCGGCGCAGACGCGGTAATGGCCGGTTTCGCCATCGGCGGTCCAGTCGCCGTAGGTATGCTCATGCTGCGTACCGAAGCGCCCATAGGCGCAGACGTTGCAGAATTCATCCTGATCGTCATCATAGACGTGGGGCGCGCTGTCCATTTTTTCGCCCCAATACGGGCAGTCTTCGGCGGAGCAGATGCGATAGTGCCGTTCGGCATTATAGCGCCAGCCGTCAAAGGTGTGCGTATGGCTGAATTTGGTGGAGCGAACATAACCGCAGTCGTTGCAGTATGGATCCGTGTCATCATCATAGCTGTGGGCGGCTTTGTCCTTGATGCTGCCGGTCTTATCCGTGCAGTCTGCATCGGTACACTCGTGCCAGTGGCTGTTTATGTCCCAGCTCCAATCGCCGTAGACATGACCGCCGGAATGGTCCGGGGCAGCGGAACGCTCGTATTTGCAGACATTGCAGGTGGTGTCCGCGTCGTCGTCATAGACGTGGGCATCCCTGTTGATGATCCGACCGTTCTCCTCCGGGCAGTTCGGATCGGTGCATTCGCGCCAATGCTCCCGGCTGTCCCGGCTCCACTCGCCATAGAAATGGGTATGAGCCGGGGTGATGGAACGGTCGTAGCCGCAGACGCTGCAAATGTCGCCGCTGTAGGTGTGGCCGGACTTCCCGGTCTGGGCCTGGCAGCCGGGTTTGGTGCAGGTCTTCCAGTGTTCGGAACCGTCATAGTGCCATTCCCCGTAGGCGTGCTCGGTATGCCGGTAGCCGCAGACGGTGCAGTCGCCGTAGCTGTTGAAGGTATGGGCCGCTTTGTCCTTTTGAGAGCCGGATCGGTCTGTGCAGACCGGGTTGGTACACTCGCGCCAGTGGCTGGTCTCATCCCAACTGTTAAAGCCTTCCGAGTAGGTGTGGCCGCAGATGGTGCGGGTATAGCCGCAGGTGACGCATTCCGTGCCGGTCTCGCTGTCGTAAACATGCTCGGCATAGTCGGAAACAAATTTGCAATAGCCTGAGCTGACAAAGCACTGTTTCCAGTGATGGCTCCCGCTGGTCTTCCACTCGTCCGCGATATCATGCTCATGGGTCTCGTAGCTGTTGCAGGTCTGGCACCACCAATACTCCAGAACACCGTTTCTATACGAGGGGCTGAGGGTGTGCTTGCCGCGGGAAATGACCACATTGCAGCCGGGCTTTCTGCATTCCTTCCAGTGCTGTTCATCGTCGCAGAGATAGGTTCCGAAGTCATGCTGGCAGGTGATGGTACGGACGTAGCCGCAGGTCTCACAGGTGGCGTTGTCTTCGCCGAAGCTGTGGGCCTCGAGGTCCTCCGTAGCCGTGCAGCCGTCCTGCGCGCAGGCGTGCCAGTGACTGCTCTCGTCCGTGGACCAGACCTCCTCGAAGCTGTGCTCGTGGTCTGCCACACCGCAGCCGCGGCAGATGCCGTTTTCGTCATAGTCATGCACCGCGGTCACGAGGACGTTAAACTCGATATTCTTGGTGTAACGTTTCAGCGACCCCAACGCACCGCCGTGAATGGTTAGGTGATCCCGGATATCCTCCTCGTCGGGGACAAAGAAGGGGCTGCCCGCCTTGGGCTCCAGGTAGAATTCGGCGCAGTAGGTCTGGCCGCCGATGATGGTCCCCGTGAAGGACTTTCCGTCAACCGTGCACCAGCAGGCATCAGTAGACTCCGGGTGCTGGCTGCGCAGCAGCCAGTAGGGGGCATCCTCCGGCGTTGTGACCACCGGGGGCGGCTCGGGGCTGTAGGTCTTTCTTTTTTCGACGACAGTGCCGCATTTCGGAGCCTCGACGGTCACATCGATGGAGCAGGTCCAGCTGCTGTCGTGGCCCGGCGCGGGAATCTCCGTGACATCGGTCTTTTCGTCGCAGCGGGTGCAGTGGCGGGACTTGCTGCCGTCGGTCTCGCAGGTGGGCTGGACATCGACGGTGAAGTCCTCCTCCCAGTCATGGCCCAGCGGGCCGCTGGTCACGGTTTCTACATGGGAGGGGTCTCGCTTACAGGTTTTTTTCACCAGACCGCCTTCAGTGCAGGTCGCCGAAACGGTCTCCGGTTCGCCCCAGTCGTGGCCCAGGGCGGGGGTGGATACCACGGTTTTGTAGGTGCAGCCCTCCCGCTGGCAGGTACTGATGATATGACCCGACGTGTCGCAGGTAGCGGTGTTGACTACTTTCAGATCATGGCCCAGAGCCGGAATTTCTTTCCGTTCCTCAATGACCCTACCGCAGATTGTGCAGGTCACGCCCTTGGTCAGGCCGGTTTCGGTGCAGGTGGCGGGGGTTTCCTCGACGGTATCCCAGCTGTAGGCGGCGCAATAATGATTGATGGTCAACTCGACCGTCAGATCCTCCCAGACGTTATCGATACGAAAGCGTTTGAGGTAATAATCGCTCGTTTCCTGCTGAACCTCTTTGTTTTTATTGTTGACGATCTTGTCAGGTGAGATGTACGGTTTATTTTTATAGCTGTAAGTAAAGGTGTCACCCGCATGGATCGTACTGGTCTCAGTGGAGCTGGCGCTGGTAAGCTCCTCGCCCGACTCAGGATCAAAGAATTTGGTGATGGTGGTGACCGTTACCTCCGGCAGAGGCTTGGGCTCTACGGCGTAGGTATAGACGGCAGAAGACGCCGAATTTGCCGCATTATCAAAGGATGCTTCCAGCCAGATCTTGCAATTATCCAGAGATGACAGCTTTGTTATGTTATTGCCAAATACGATATCGTCCAATTTGACATGGACGAACCCATATTCATCCGTAAGCTCAGAATCATTGCCGATGTCCTTGCACCAGTAGCGGGAGAAAGTGTGCTCGTTGTTGACATCCATATAGGAAGTCTGCACGACCAGCCAGACTCTGGGCTGACGAGGGCCTCCCAAACTGCTTTTGGCATAGATCTCGCCCTTCTCCCGGTTGACATATAGCTCACCTAAATTTTTACCATGCTGCTCTGCGTCCAGACGAAGCGTCATGGGGTAATTTATGCTTGTTTCATCAACGGAACCGGTCCGAACTTCACCCGCGCCGCTGCCGCTGCTGAGTTCTTCCTGAATCGGAACCATGGAGGCAAAGAGGACTTTATCCAGATCCAGATTTGTCGCCGGCAGCATAGCCGCCGTATCTCCCCAGACCACGTGGTCTGTCCCAAATTGGTCCGTATAGAAGTTGTGAACCAGCTTTTTTCCGGTATAGATGCTGCTGTCAATGCTAACGCTATAGGCGGACACGTTTTGGTGGTCAAAGGCAGTGCGCGACCAGGCCGCGTTGCAATAATCGGCCTGAGTGCTCTGTACCCGAATGCTCTTTAGCCGAATCTGATCGTTAGAGCCAATATAAATCGTATCTTCCTCCGATGCCTTGATGGCAGGGAGATACAGCTTATCTTTGAGCGTATAGACGCGGTTGTTGTTTCCGAGGTCTGTATTTTTGTAGGGCGTTTCGTTTAAAAGGGCTTTCTCAACACGGTTGAACAGTTTATTATCATGAGCAATGGTGTTTCTCAGGCGCCAACGCGAATAGCTTGCCGCATAATACGAGATATCAACCTCTGTCGGCGCGGCAGCGCCATCTGTATAGCTGCTTCCCCATGATGAATCATAATCGATTCTAGTTGCTCCCAGGACTCGCTGGAATACCTCTCTTTGTTCGAATCCGGAAGGATCTGTTAAGCTGGTTGCGGCAAACAACACCGTATTTCTTCCGTTCACTCCATTATCTTTCCCAAAGACATACCACTTTTGGTTACCGTTTCGCCCACGGCTGTTTTTGCCAAGGGTGATCACTGCGCCAGATTTGGTTTCCAGATCATCAACGGTTGCGTATCGTCCGCTTGATATCTCAACCGGACGGACTGTAAGGGTCATTGCATACGCTGTCATCGGCAGCAGTGTCAGCACCATACAGCACATGAGCAGGATGCTGAGCAGTCGTTTCTTCATGTTGATTCCTCCTTATCTTCCGCATCCTCCATGCGGATCGTTTTTTTCTTTTTGCATCGGATGCAGATCATGGTCACTGTCACCCCTACCGCAAAGGCGGCGATGCCGACCACAATGTATGCGCTTGCGCCTCCTCGCAGCAGCACAGAGCCATAACTGTCCGCCACGGTGGGGACGCCGCCTGACTGTACCTTCCGCAAAAGAATACCGATCTCGGCAAAGAGAAGCAGACTGCACACGCTTAAGGTGGAAAGCACGCGCCTTTCGTGCCGCTTCCTGTATTGCCTCGTCCGTCGCCGGATCTCCCGAACCCGGCGCTCCGTTCTGCCGGTCATTGTCAATGCCTCCTTTCGCTTTTTGTTTCCAGGGTCAATCAACGACCCTCTACTTCTTAAAAGACATGAAATCCAAAATCCTTCCACCCAAAATCGAAAAAAATTCAAAAAAATTGAGCCGCCCCGAATTTGGGACGGCTCTGTGCACGAAATCTGTATTTATTCAAAGGAAATGTTCCCTCTTGGCAGCAGCTGCTTTGCTGCGTATAGGCAGAGGAGGAGCAGCGACGGAAAGAGGTATCCCGCCGTTTTCCACACACCGTCCGCTGTGATGAGCAGATTATAGATGGCGTGGAAGCCGATGCAGGCGCCGAGAATGCCCACAGCGCCGGTCGCTGCCAGCCAACGGCGGCGAAAGACATAAGAAACACCGAAGCCGGAAAGAACGCCGCAGAGAAGATGCAGTGCTCCGGCGGAGATCCCGCGGATCAGCAGAAAATTGAAATTGGCCGCGCCGTTTTCCGTCAGGTAGCAGACATTTTCAAAGGTAGCAAAACCAACGGCGATGGCGATGGCTGCCGCAGGCATCTCTTTCGGCTCCGGCTCAAAAATCAGATAGAAAAACAGCAGTGGCAGCAGTTTCATGACTTCTTCACATACGGGTGTGATCTCGATAGCGGCAACGGTGCCATCCACTCCATATTGCCCCATGAAGAAGCTGTTGACATAGGCGCTGAGCAGGCAAACGGCCATACCGACGGTCAAAAACAGCGCATAGCGCCGAACGCGCCCCTTCATGAAAAACAGGGATAAGATCAGCGGGAGCGCAAGGCAGAGGAAAATGTTTTCAATATAGGTCAAGCTCGCTTCACCTCCCGCAGTGTCAGGGGCAGCAGCGCCGCCATGGATAACGTCAGCGCAAGGTCTACAGCGTAGTAGAGCTGAAAGCGTGTGTAGTCGTGCGTGTAATTAGAAATCAAATATAACAACACCTGCAACATAACGCAGATGATCATAAAAAAGTCTCTTTTTCGGTACAAGCTGCCGTTTTGTATATGAGATACCGAGAGATACATGATCGCACCCGCCGTGAGCGAAAACAGTGCGGAAATAAGATAAGACGGGCCGAAATCATGGTCGAGAAAAGCAACCGCCGCAATGACCGCCGCGGTGGCTCCGGCAGGGAGCGAAAAGCGGCACTTCATCCCCTCCGTTCGCAAAATCTGTGCGGACAGGTAGAAAAGCCACGCAGCCAGCCATGAGATCTCCGCCACATAAAATACTTGCGGCCAGATACCGATGATGACCAGATACAGCACATAGTATATTGTTCCCATGGCGAAGCAGGCATAGGCGAGGGACAGGATCAAAAGATCACGGCTCCTGCGCCGCAGAGCAAAAATGCCTGCGGCAGCGGCGGCACAAAGGAGCACCACGATCTGAAAGAAGTTGTCAATGAGTTCAAAGCTCTCCATCTCCGGCATCCTCCTGCTTCTGTCGTTCATATCTCCGATGCAGACGGTACAAAAGAACCGTCACGCAAACCCCAAGAAGAAACGCCAGCAGCCCCATTATGATATAACCCAGTGCAGCATGACTTCCGAGCAGACTTGCCGTCCCCGAAGGGTGGGCAATCCCGCCGTCCGCTGTGTTTCTCATCAATCCCGGCATAAGCGCGCCGATGCCGATCACCAAAAACAGGCAGGCCGCCATGCACGCCGCATCCAGTCGGCGCTGTCTTTTTATTCGACGCTCCTGTTTGATTTCCGCTGTCCGCCTGTGGATCAGGCGGGCACGCTCCTTACTTGTCCGCATAAGTAAATCCCTCCTGCTCCAAAATTACTTTCAGGCTTTGTTTTCCACGGTAGACCAGTTTTGTGATCTGGCTCTCACTCTTGTTCATGACCGTTGCCGCGTTTCGGTAACTCATATCCTCAAAGTAGACCAGATAAAGAGCCTCCCGGTATTCCGCCTTTAATTTTTCGAGAGCGTCATAAAGCTGGCGGTCTCGTTCGCTGCGGAGCATAGCCGTCTCTGCAAGGGAGTCGCTCCGCGGCTCAAAGTCCAACTCATCCAAGCACAGAAACACAAGACGGTGTTTCTGCTTATGCCGAAGGGCAAGGTGACGAGCGATTTTGTAGAGATATGCCTTAAAACTGCCCTCACCCTCAATCGGCCGCTCCTTTGCGAAAAGCTGTGAAAAGGCCTCGATCATCAGATCCTCCGCCTCGTGAATGTCCTTTATGTATCCATTTATGTAAAGCGTCAGCGCATCGCCGTAGCGTTCCACCAGCAGGTCGGCAGCCTTCTCCTCGCCGTCCAGATACCGCCGGTACGCGGTTTTATCGGAGATCATATCCACCGCCTCCTTCCGTGGCTTTCCTGCGCGGGTCGGACGGCTTTTCCGCGTTTTCCGGGATCGCCCATGAGCGCCCGAACCGGGACGCGCCGGGGATCCGCCCCTCAGCGCAATATTGGTTGACCCGCCGCTCTGACACGCCCCAACGGTAGGACGCCTCCCGAATGGAGATATAGCCCTTGATCCCGTTCATACCGCACCTCCGCATGGATAATACTCAACACAATACATTATATACGAATATCCGAAGAAACGCAAGGCGTCCGGCGAAGTGGGCAGAAAAAAGTTACCTATGCAGGGAAGCACAAGAAGCATCGCTGCGAAGGACGGGAGAAAACGTGGCAAGCAGGGCAAAGAGGTACCCACTTTGCTTTTCGGGCAATTTCCGCCGCCGCGAAAACTGCCCTCTGCTTGTCAGGGGCAGCGCCCCTGAAACCCTTTGAACACACATAAATGTGTGGCTGCGCGTTTCTGCGAAACGCTTTAGGAGCATGGCCGTTACTGGCGATCATGCTCCTGTTTCTTCTCCTCCTCGCGCTCGTTTTTGCCCAGCATACGATCCGCGTTCTGCTTGTGGAGCAGCAGCTCGCGCATCTCATCGCGCGAACGCCGGTATTCGGCATACGCCGCCTTTTTTTCGGCAAGCAGCTTGGCATATTCCTCCTGCAAGCTCTTGACGGTGGGGAGCTTTTTCACGCCCAGCTCGTCAAAGGCGTTCTTCGCCGCCTTGTGCAGAAGGATGTCGCCCTCATGCTCCGCGAGATACTTTTTCGAGTAACCCGCCTTGCGGTAGCCCGCGTAAACGTCGCGGGTCTTGGCGTAGTTGATGATATGCGTTTTCAGCACGGCGATCTCCGCCATGCGCGTTTCCGCCGCCTTGATCTGCGCGGACAGCGCGTGAAACTGCTCCGTGGCGGCAGAGGCTTTTTCCTCCAGCTCCGCATAATCCAGCAAGCCATGCTCCCGCAGATAATTGTAGGTCTGCGCCATCTGCTTGACGTTGAATACCTTCGCCCAGCGCTCGTAGCCGCCGCCCTTTCCCGCTTGCAGCTTCGCCTCGATGTCGATGAGCAGCGTGTCCTTTTTCTGCGTGGCCTGACTGCGCTTTTTGCGCGGCGTATGCTCCTTTTTCCCGGCAAGAACGGCGCGCAGATTGTCCTCTGTATAGCCGTCTATGGAAGAAAGACGGACAAAGCCCTTTTTGTCGGGATGGCGCAGGGAAAGCATACTCCCGCGCCGCCTGACCTCGCAGCCTGCCTCCGCCAGCAGCTTCAAAAGCGCGTCAAAGCTATCGGGCTTCTGCAAAAGCGCCGCGTCGATGAGGCCGCAGAGCAGCTCCCTATGGGTGGGCTTCGCGTTGTCGCCCAGCCACTTGCCGTAGTGATTTTTCCCGCGCTTCGGATCGGCGATTACGGAGAGCCGATGATCGGTGCAGATGGCGTCGCTGAGCCGTGCGACCGCCCTGCCGGAGCCGAGAAAATCGCGGAACTTGTGCTTGCAGTCCAGCGTGGTGGAGTTCCAGATGATGTGATTGTGAATGTGCTTTTTGTCGGTGTGCGTGGCAACGAAAAAGGCGTGTCTGCCTTTCAGAAACCGCTCGGCAAACTCATGGCCCACGCGGTTCGCCTCCTCCGGTGTGATCTCTCCGGGCTTAAAGGACTGGCGCACCTGATAGGCGATCACGTCGTGCCGCTGCTCCCGCCCTGTGATGGTCTGGTACTGCCGCTTGGAGTAAAGAAACTCCGCGTCGGCGGTTTTCGGGTCGCATTCGTAGGCGGAGATCAGCTCGCCGCCCTGTGTCTTGTCTGGATTCTTGGAATAGTCGATGCGGTCAGCCAGACAGTCGGCAATCGTCTTGCCGTGATTAACGTGCATGGAAATGATGCGTGTGGTCGCCATGGGGCGCGGCCTCCTTTCTGTGAGACGGATTTGTAATTTCTTTTTTGAAGTCCTCCGTATTTTTCTTGTATGCTTGCGCTGCCATGTGCTATACTATGATATAAGGAGCGTGATACGAAATGACCTTTGGCGAAGCCATCATCAAGCTGCGCAGCGAGCGCAGGATCTCCCAACGTCAGCTTGCGGAGGAATTGAACGTGAGCTTCACCTCCGTCAATCGCTGGGAGAATGGAAAGACGATGCCCAATAAAATGACGGTGTTCGTCATTCGCAAATACTGCGAGGAGCACGGTCTGGATTTTTCTTATGACGAGGGGGTGCGGGCATGAGCTGCAAAATGACGATTGAACAAATATGTGGTGCGGTGGAATCGCCGCTCTTTGACCGCAAGAGCGCGCGGATTGACGCGAAAGCCCTTGCCGTTCACCTGATTGCATTTGCCAACGCGGACGGTGGCGTGATCGCTGTTGGCGTAGAGGACGACGGAACAATTACCGGAATTGACAGCTACGCAGAGAATATCAATGAGCTGCTGCGCGCGCCGTTTGACTTCTGCAAGCCCTCCGTGCGGGTGGAAACGGAGCGGCTGTCCTGCACCAACAGGAACGGAAAGCCCGACCACATCCTGCTGATCGAAGTCTTGCAGAGCAGCGACCTTCACGCGAATCAGGCGGACGAGGTTTTCTTCCGTGTCGGGGACAAATCCAAGAAGCTGAATTTTGAGGAGCGCTTGCAGCTTATGTATGCAAAGGGAACGCGGTATTTTGAAGACACGCCGGTTCCCGATGCAGGGCTGGACGACCTTGACCTCGGCTTTGTCAGGGAGTTTACTTCAAGGATCGGCTATCGGAAAAGCCCGGAGGAATACCTTCGGGAGAACAAGGAATTTCTCTCCGAAAGAAGCGGAAAAGAGGAAGTCAGCGCGGCGGCCATGCTGCTGTTCGGCAAAAATCCGAAGCACTTCTTTCCCCGCGCCCGTATCCGCTTCGTGCGTTACGAAGGAACGGAGGCAAGGGTCGGCGCAAGGATGAACGTCATCAAGGACGTGATGTTTGAGGGGCGCATCCTTCAGGTGACAGAGAAAGCGCTGGAGTTTGTGGGAAGCCAGATCAAGGAGCGCACCTACCTCGGCGCGGATACGCGCTTTGTCACGGAGCCGGAATACCCGGAGTTCGCGTGGAAGGAGCTTATCATCAATGCCGTTGCGCACCGCGATTACAGCATCAAAGGGACCGACATCCAAATCAAGATGTTCGACGACCGGATCACTGTGGAAAGCCCCGGCACTCTGCCGGGAATCGTGCGGCTGAACAATATGCGTCACGTTCACTTTTCCCGCAACCCGAAAATCGCGCAGTTTTTGCATGAGTACGAATATGTGCAGGAGTTCGGCGAGGGTGTAGACCGGCTCTATGAGGTCATGGAGGCCGCCGGTCTGCCGCAGCCGGAATACAAAGTAGAGGCGTTCATGCTCTATGCCACGATTCGGAATACGAAGTTAGGCGGCAACTGTGGTGGAACCACACCAGTCACCACCACAGTTATCGCCACAGACACCAGCACAGTCGCAACGATTTTGGCTTTCTGTGCGCAGCCTAAAAGCCGTGAAGAAATCATGACCATGTGTGGACTGAAAAACAAGAACCATTTTATTAAAGCACACCTCAAGCCCCTGCTGGAAAGCGGACAGCTTCGCATGACCATTCCCGACAAGCCCAACAGCCGCAATCAGAAATATGTTGCGGTTAAATCGGAGGACTGATATGTTCACCTATATTTCCATTGAAGAATTTGCGGACGGCGTAGTAAAAAACAACAAGGATACCAACCGCAGGGAGCTGATCGCCTCGCTGCGGGAGGCCCTTGCCGCCAAAAGGAGCGGCGCAAGGTGCATGATCTGCGGCGCGCCCATCTGGGCGGCAGGCAGCGGCGTCACGGGGACGTACCTGTGCTTCACCTGCACCACCGGCGAGGCCGACGACAGCGAGGACTACGAGATCGAATAAATGAACAAGCGCGGGGCGATATGCCCCGCGCTTGCTGTGTAATATGGCGTTTCTGAAATTGCACAAAAATATAGCTTTTCAAAATGTTTTGCGCGTTTCTAAAAATGTATCACCCGTAAATCCTGTCCTGAATCGCGTAGCGCAGGACGTGGAGCTTTGCCAGTAGCCATGTCGCCAGCATGGGCAGTCCGTAGGGGCTTATGAGGAACGCGATCACCAGCAGCCCCGCGCCGTAGCTGACGGAATCCACAAAGAGAATGAACAGACCGAAGAAGCCGAGAATGGCGGCGGGGATGCAGAGGATGCCGCTGGACAGGCTGACGACGAACACGAAAAACCATGTGACGACGGCAAGCACCGCGAGGATGGGCGCAAAGAGGATTTTCAAAAGGAAACGCATATCAATATCCCTCCAGTTTTGTTTGTTTCTGCTTTCAGCATACAGGAAGCTGCCTTGCCCTGCAAGGATGCCGGACCGCAAAAAAGCAGGGGCGGCTTACCTCGCAGCAAGCCGCCCCGCATGGGATAAATGCCCCATTATTTTATGGCGGCAAGCCGGGACAGGATACCGCTTGCCGCCTGCCAGATCCGCTCCTGATTTTGGAGTATATCATCCATGTCTGCGGCGTAAACGCGCCCCGTTTCATGCACCCGCCGCGTGAGCTGATTGAGGTTGTTGGAGGAATACCGCAGCAGCGAAACCAGCTCCCGCAGCTCCGGCAGATCGAGCTTCACCACATAGCCGTCAATGGCCATTTTCCGAAGATATGCGCCCATGTTCGTCGTGCCGAGCTGCGCCATCTTCGCCTCGATCATCGCCCGTTCCTCCGGCGTCACACGGACTTTAAGCTGGATGTCCCGTTTCCGCTTCGCCATGTCACAGCTCCAAATCCTTCTTCTTTGCGCTGGTCGGCTTCTGCTCCGCCGTCTGTTGCAGCTTGGAACGGACGGAGGGACGCCGGAGGCTCTGGCTGCGATCCTCGTCCTTGCCGATCATGGCAAACACGCCCCTGCGGTCTTTGAGGGTCGTGAGGGCAAGGGTGGAAAAGGGCAGCAGCTTTTGCAGCGCCACCGTGTCCTTTGTTCCGGCGCGTTCCATGAAGTCACGGGAAACCTCTGCCATGAAATGCGTTCCGCCGGGGCTGTTGGGCTGCACAGGCTCTTGCAGCTTGCGCAGCAGCCGCGCCGCCTCCGCTTTGATCTCGTCGGCTGTGAGGGGCTGGCGCAGCCGCTGCTCATGCCGCGCCTGCGTGAGAAACAGGTCCGTCAGACCGGGGTGGGAGCAGACCACAAACTGCACCGAGCGGTCACTATCCATACCGTCTTTGTTTTCGTAGACGGGGATGGCATTCGCCCAGCGCTTGTTGTCCCGCGAGATGCGCCCGTCGTAGTCAAAGTGCCGGACGGTGGCCGCGAGAACGTAGAGCATCCGCTCCTGCCCGAACTGCTCCGACACCTGTCCCACCGCCGCAGTGTCAAGACGGTTGTCATGGTAATTATCCCGGATGGCGGCTTCAATGGCGTCCTTGCAGCTCACATTGGCGCGGAAGGACGCGCGGTAGGCGTCCAGCTCCCCTTCTTCCCGCGCGTGGCCGGCGGGATAGGGATAGACCGGCAGCTCACGGAGCTTTTTCGCCTCATCTTTTGCCGTATCCTCGATGCTGTCGCGGATCGTGTCCATGTAGCCGGTTTCCAGATCGGAGAACTTGTCGTAGAGGATCGCCATAGGTGAGGGAGACAGCAGCAGCGCCCGCGTTTCCGCCTCACTGAGCGTCAGCTCCTCCATGCTCATCAAAATATCCTCCCGCACGGTGTATTCATAGCTGTGATGGAGGATTTCCTCCGGGGGCTGGCCCTTCAGCCAGTCCCGGTACTTGTCCTGCTCCCGCGAGAGCTTGTCGTATAACGATTGCTGTAATGCCTCGTTCATATTCATCGTGCCTCCTGTTCGTGAGATTTTTTCCGGTCGCCCGCACCGTGGACGCAGGGCGCTTTCAGCTTGCCGAGGACGGAGGGGCGTTTCGCCACCACATTCTCCGCCGCCTGTTCCAATGGCGTCCGGTCGTCGATGTTCAGTTCCGCGTTCAGCTCCGCCAGCCGCGCGGATTTTTCTTTCAGCTCCGTTTCCTGCGGGAACGGCTTGCCCAGCTCCGCCTTTGCCGTCGCAAGCTGCGCCTGCACGTTTTCAAGCCTGCCCTGCACCGTTTTGTACCGCTCCGGCATCTGGGCGAGGGCGTTGTCGATGCGGACAAGGTTGCCCCTCGCGTCCTTGCCCAGCTCTACCCGGTGGCTCATCCTGCCCTTGAGGGTGAGAACGAAATCCTTGCCGAAGTTTTCAATGGTCAGAGACATGGCAAAGCCACGATAGCTGCCGATGGGAACGGGCTCCAAGCCCTTTGCGTCCTTGAACGCTTCCAGCAGCGCCGCGCCCGCATTGTCCTTGTCGGTAAGAAGGTCGCCCTTGACCTCCATGCCCGCAAAGCCGTCCTTGGGGTGGGGATGCTGCTCCAGCGTTTTCATATCCGCCTCAAAGCCGGAGAGGAAGCCTTTGTTTTCCTCGATCTGTGCCGGGAAATGCCGCAGGATGTTGTCCTCCAAGCGGTACTGCTGGCTCTGGTGATTGGCCTTCATCAGCCGCAGCCGCGCCACGTCCACGTCAAGGTCCATCTTTTCACGGATGCGCTCGTCTCCGGCGCACAGCGCCTTGATCTCGGCATAGGAGAGCGCCGCCTCGTCAATATCCTCACAGCTTCTCACCGGGGATTTTGAGGTCATGATCTGGGAGATGAATTTCTGCTTGTTTTCCACCGTCTGCCAGAGGTAGGCGTCGAATGTGGATTCCGTGACATAGCGGTAGATGTGTACCTCCTTGTTGCGGTTGCCCTGCCGGATGATGCGCCCGCTGCGCTGTTCCAGATCGCCCGGCCGCCACGGGCAGTCCAGGTCGTGAAGTGCCACGAGCCGATCCTGTACGTTCATGCCAGCGCCCATCTTGAAGGTGCTGCCCATGAGCACCCGCACCTGACCGGAGCGGACTTTTGCAAACAGCTCCTTCTTTCGGACTTCCGTATTCGCCTCATGGATGAATGCGATCTGCTCGCGGGGGATTCCTCTGGCAACGAGCTTTTCCCGGATGTCGTCGTAGATGGTAAAGGGTGTATCTTCCGGTTCGGTTTCCGCGTCAATGGCAGCTTCCAGCGCGTGAAGCTCCGGGCTGTCCGTGCCTTTCGCGGCGATCCTGCCGCTCTGCGCCGCCTTGCCCTTGGGAGTGGACAGGTCGCAGAACACGAGCTGCGTCAGCTTCTCCGCCTGCCCGTCCTGCCAGATGCGGTGGATGTTGTCCACGCACAGATTGACCTTGCTGTTCGGGTCGTCCGGCAGGTCGGGGTTGATTACCCGCTGATCGAGGCCCAGCTTGCGCCCGTCCGAGGTGATTTTCAGCATATTGTCCTCCGTGGGAGCAACCGCGCCGGAATGTACCTTGGCGGCACGTTCGGACAGCTCCTGCACCATCTGCTTTTGCAGCGGCGTGGGCTGGCTGACCTCGTTGTGATAGACAGGCGTAGGCGTGGGAAGGTTTAGCTGGTCGGAGGTCTTGATGTCCGCAGCCTCCCGAAACAGGTTCATCAGCTCCGGCAGGTTGAAGAACTTGGCAAACCGCGTCCTCGCCCGGTAGCCCGTACCTTCCGGCGCAAGCTCGATGGCGGTGGTGGTTTCCCCAAAGGCGGAGGCCCAGCAATCGAAGTGGGTCAGGCTGTTGCGCTTGAGCATATCGTGCTGCAAATACCGCATCATGGTATACAGTTCTGTCATGGAATTTGAGATGGGCGTACCCGTGGCGAAGGTAACGCCCTTGCCGTGGGTGATTTCGTCGATGTACCGGCATTTTAAGAGCATATCCGAGGACTTCTGGGCGTCGGTGGTGGAAAGCCCCGCCACATTCCGCATTTTTGTGTAAAGGAACAAATTCTTAAAACTGTGCGCCTCGTCTACATAGAGCCGGTCTACGCCGAGCTGTTCAAAGGTCACAACATCGTCCTTGCGGGCGGCGTCGTGCAGCTTTTGCAGCTTGGCCTTCAGATTTTTCTTGGTGCGCTCCAGCTCCTTGATGGTAAAGCGCTCGGCGCGGCTGGCCTTGAGTTCTGCAATGCCGTCCTCGATCTCCCATATCTGCTCCTGCAAGAGCCGTTCCTGCCGCTCTCTGGACACGGGGATGCGCTCAAACTGGCTGTGGCCGATGATAACGGCGTCATAGTCGCCGGTGGCGATGCGGGCGCAGAACTTCTTGCGGTTACGTGTCTCAAAGTCCTTTTTGGTAGCCACAAGGATATTGGCGGAGGGGTAGAGCCGCAGAAACTCCGAGGCCCACTGCTCCGTCAGGTGGTTTGGTACGGCAAAAAGGGATTTCTGGCACAGGCCGAGGCGTTTGCCCTCCATGGCGGCGGCGATCATTTCAAAGGTCTTGCCCGCGCCCACCTCATGGGCAAGGAGCGTGTTGCCGCCGTAGAGGTCGTGGGCGATGGCATTGAGCTGATGCTCCCGCAGGGTGATCTCAGGATTCATGCCCGGAAAGATCAGGTGCCTGCCGTCGTACTCCCGGGGACGGGTGGAATTGAAGCGCTCATTGTAGAGCTGCACCAGCTCCCGCCGCCTGTCGGGGTCGCGCCATATCCAGTCCCGGAATGCCTCTTTAATGGCCTGCTGCTTCTGCTGGGCGAGGGTGGTTTCCTTACTGTTGAGGACGCGCTTTTCCTTGCCGTCCGCGTCCCTTACGGTGTCGTAGATGCGCACATCCCGCAGGTTCAGCGTATCTTCAAGGATTTTATAGGCGTTGGCGCAGTCGGTGCCGTAGGTCATGCGGGCGTTGATGTCGTTGTAGGGGATGCTGTTCTTGCCGGAGATGTTCCACTCCGCCGTGAACTCCGAGTAGTTGACCTCCAAGGAGCGGCGGGCATACAGAGGCGGCTCCAGCAGCTCGAACATGAACTGCTGAATGTACTTCTTGTCGATCCACGTCGCGCCGAGGCGCACCTCGATCTCCGAAGCGTCAAGGTCTTTCGGCTGGGCGGCGCGCAATGCCTCCACGTTGGGCAGATAGCCGGGACTGTCAACGGCTGCTTTCTCCGCCTCCCGCAGCTTTTGCCGGACATTGCCGGAGAGGTATTCATCCGCTGTCTGCCAGTCGCCGTAAACAGGGTCGAGGAAAATGACGCCGTTCAGCTCGTCGATGATGTCGTCCTCGCTTTTGCCGGTGAGCTGGGACATATACGCCATATCCACGCGGGCTTTTTCCCCAATGGACAGGGCGAGGGCTTCTGCGGCGGTGTCCACGCTGGTGACGGACTGCCGCTGCCGGATGGTGCGCTTGGTGAACATATCCGCCTTGCCCTTGAGCTTTGTCTTGTCCTCATCGTCCAGCATTTCAAGGGAGCAGAGCAGATAATAGGAGCTGTCGTCTGCAAAGGCGAGGGCGTTGCCCCGGCTGTTGATGAGGCCGTATTTTTCGGTGAAGCGGTCATAGAGGCGGTTGAGCTTCTGCTGCTCGGCGCGGATGGAAATGTCGTCGGATTCCCACATCTGGAGGTCGATAAGCCGGTGAACGCAGTCCCGCAGCTCGGCCATGCCCTTGACGCGCTCCTTTGCGGTGGCGTTCAGGTTGGGCTTGACCATGACGGAGTTCTCACGGTAGTACACCTCGCCGTCCACCACGGCATAGCTGTAATTCTTCACGTTGGGGTCTGCCGGAATGGTATCCTGTATGGCGTCGTTCTCACCGAGATCAGGCAGCTCGGCAGATTCGTACTTGCCGCCGATATTCTGAATGGCGTATCTAAGCTGCGTGGCAAGGTCCAAATCCTCATACGGTTCCACGGTAAAATCCTGCCTGCCGTACTGCGTGCTTTCCGAGGTCTGTCGGCCTAATACCATTTCGGGGTTGTCGATGAAATACTGATTGATGGAAAATCCGTCCTCATTTTCACCGAGATGCACCCAGTCAGGTTCAATGTCGATGGGTCTGTCACGCTTTTGCAGGAAGATGATGTCGGACACCACCTCCGTACCGGCGTTGGCCTTGAACGCATTGTTGGGCAGGCGGATCGCGCCCAGCAGCTCCGCCCGCTGCGCGATGTATTTGCGGACTTCGGGAGATTGCTTATCCATGGTGTAGCGGGAGGTCACAAAGGCGATCACGCCGCCCGGACGCACCTGATCCAGCGTTTTGGCAAAAAAGTAGTCATGGATGGAAAAACCGAGCTTGTTGTAAGCCCGGTCGTTGACCTGATACTGTCCAAAGGGCACGTTGCCGATGGCAAGGTCGAAGAAATCCCGCCTGTCGGTGGTTTCAAAGCCTGCCACGGTAATGTCCGCCTTGGGATAGAGCTGCTTTGCGATTCTGCCGGTGATGCTGTCCAGCTCCACACCGTACAAGCGGCTTCCTTGCATCTCCTGCGGGAGAAGCCCGAAAAAGTTCCCGACGCCCATGGCAGGCTCCAAAATGTTGCCGGTCTGGAAGCCCATGGTTCCAACGGCTTCATAGATTGCCTTGATAACCGTGGGGCTGGTGTAGTGGGCGTTCAGGGTAGATGCTCTGGCCGCGGCGTATTCTTCGGGAGAAAGCGCCGTATAAAGCTCCGCAAATTCGTCTTTCCAGTTATCCTTGCTTTCATCAAAAGCGTCCGCAAGCCCGCCCCAGCCCACATAGCGGGATAGGATTTCCTGCTGCTCCGGCGTGGCCTGCGCGCCCTCAAACTCCAGCTCCTTCAGGAGATTGATTGCCGCCATATTCGCCCGGAACTTGGCCTTTGCGCCGCCGATGCCTAAATTGTCATCCGTGATACAGAAGTTTTCCGCAGGCGGCTTTTGCGGTGCAGGCGGCTCCGGCTCGGTGGTGCGGATAGTCTGGATTTCAATATCAAAGGGAAGATGATTTTTCTCGCCGGGGTAGAACGCTACGGTTTCCGTAGTAAACTGCGGCTGCTCCGGTTTTGCTGCTTCCGGTGGTGTCTGTTCCGGTTGGGAAACTTCCGGCTCTTGAACGGAAATGGTCTGTTCAGCTTGCGCCTGTGTCCGGCTCTGCGCCTGCGCTTCCTCCAGAAAAGCGGCGCGCAGCACGGGTGCGGTGTCCGGCCACGACAATCCGAGGGCGTGTATGCCCTTTTCTCCGTGCACCTGCGCCTGAAAACCGCTTCTTGAGGTGATGAAATCTGCCTCGGTGCCATCCTCCAGCGACATGGTGTCCGCGTCCGACGCGGCGAAAATGTTGGAAAGATACGCACCGATGGCGGCGTTGCCCTCGCCCTGCCGGAACAGCTCCCGCACCTCGTCCCGGATGTCAGGCGTGAGGATGCCGTTCATCAGGAGGTCACGGAGGTCGTCGTTTCTGTTCCGTGCGGGAAGGTAATCTGTTATGGCGGCGTTTCTCTCATCCCTGCGCAGCAGCCGCTCAAAGTTCTCGCGGCTTTCGGCGCGGAATACGGGATAGCGGAGCGCAGGGTCACGAAGCTGCACGTTGAGTGCGCCGACCTCCGTGATCTCGAAGGGCGTGTTGTCCAGATAGACGGTATCGCCCACGGCATACGGCGCACGGAAAATCATATTTTCCTGTTCGTTTTCGGCAGTGACCTCCTTGACAGGGTGCGTCTGCTCCGCAGCGAAGAAATAGCCGGTGTCGAGGTAACGCTCAAAAACGGTGCGGTCTACGCTGACCGTTTCCTGCTCCGGGACGCTTGGCAGAGTGTACCAAACATTATCTTCGTCTACACGCTCGACCACCATCAGAGTATCCCGCTGTTCGGCTGCGGTGGAGGAAAAGCCGTCGCCCACGCGATAGGCATTCCCCAGCGGCGTTGTGAAAACCGGCGCGTCCGGCTCCATACCGCGGCTGCGCTGAATACTGGAGAGGTAGTCAATGGCGTTAGATTGCTCCGCGAAGCGAAGCACCTGCCTACCCTCCTCATAGAAGCGGTCAAGGGCCGAGTCCCAGATGCCGGTAATGCCGCCCTCGTTGGGGTGCAGACGGATGGAAAAACGGTCCGGTGAGTCCATGTGCGCCGCCTGCGCTTCCTGCACCGCGATCCGCTCCACATCCGCCATAACCTGCCGGATGAAGGGGCTGTTGCGGTTTGCCTCCGCGTCCACAATGCGCCCGCCCACAATACCGCGTTCAGCAAGCGCTTCCCGGATGGCGATGGGGTCAATATTGTCAAAGTTGTCCTGTTCCTGCTCGGTGTAGAAGTTATCGGATTGAATGAGCTGCGCAATGCGCCGCTGCACCTTTGCCCATGACAGCGTGACCGGCTCGGAGCTGCCCACGGAGATTTGCAGCGGTTTAGAGGTATCCTTCAAGCCGTACTCCCGCGCCAGCCATGCGGCGGTGTCCCGGTCGCGGGCGTGAGCCTTCATATAGCGGACAACTGCGTGCTTGCTTTCAATCCTGCCGTTCCACTGCTGCAAGGCCGCGTCAATGTCCGCCTGCGTGACCTTGTAGGGAGAGGGCGTGACCGTGGTTGCCAGCGTGGGGTAAAGCTCGTCCAAAAGCTCCTGATGCAGCCGGTTGTGGAACGCAGGCATATCGAAATAGAGCCGTGTGAGCTGCAAATCGCCGGATTCCATGACAATGCGCCGGATGGCGGCAGCGCCCTCCAGATAGGCGTTTTGACGGTCGGAATTGCGGCAGGCGTTGAGGAAAGCGTCGTCCGCGACAAGCGCGTTGCCTACGGTCAGCTTATACCCCTCAAACAGCTCTGCCACCGTGGGCTGTGGCTGCTCTGCGGCAGGATCGCGGAATACCCTCGTACCGTCTGCGCCAAACTCGGCTTCGTATGCGTCAATGGCGGCTTCCGCCTCATGGTCAACGGAGCGCAGGGTATAGACGCGGCGCTCACCTCTAAAGTCCGGCGCTGCGGCAATGGTTACATCGTATTTGCCCCGCAGTTCCTCCACATAGTTCTCCAGATTGTGCGCCGGAACGCCGCACATAGCAACACGGCCAGCGCCGGGTATCGCTCTTGTGGTAAGGTTGAGGTCAAGCAGCTCCGCCGCCTGTTTTGCGTCCTCGCCGTACATCTCGAAGAAATCGCCCACCTGAAACAGCACGATGTCGTCCGGGTGGGCTTCTTTGATGGAATTGTATTCGTTTTGCGCCGTGCGTTCTGTTTCCTTTTCCTGTTGAAGCTGCGCGTACCGCTCCTTTTCCCGTGGGGAGAGGAAGCGGTCCTTCTGAATGAGGCTGTCAATCCTTGCTGCCACCTTCGTCCAGCTCAGCTCCACATTGGCACAGCCTGCCTTTTTCAGTGTAATGCCTTTTGCACTATGATCTTCATAGCTGCCGCTTGCTCCGGATACAGCATGGGTATGACCTCCTGTGCCATACTCATCTTTGAGGAAAGCTGCCTTTTCCTTGCCGGTGTGGTCGGCGGTGAAGTATTCGTAGATCCTGCCCTTGCCGCCCTCGACACCGCTGCCGCGATCCAGCGCGTGGTCGATCTCGTCCTCCGTGATGAAGCGTCCCAGCTCCGGCACTGCGGCCATTTCGGAGGAATATTCTCTGCGTGGCAAGGACATATCCCGCAGGCTCTGCCAGATGTTCTCCAGCTTGTGGTAATGGAAGCGCAGCAGGCTTCTGTTCTGTTCATGGGCGGCGTAAAACTGCGCGAACTCGCCGGATAGCGTATCGCGGGAATCTGTGTTTGTCAGTTGCTCTGCCAGCCGCGCCGTTTCATCAGGGAAGCCGCCGCCCCGCAGAGCATCCATGCAGGAGAGATAGCCCCGTTCCCGCGCCTCGTCGCTGAGGTCGTGCTTCAGATACCAGAGGGCTTGGGCAAGCTGCATCCGCTCATGCTGCCCTGCTTCGGCAAGCTCTACATTGGAGGCATACGCGCCACTTTCCATAAGCTGGGAAATGCGCGCAGCGGCGTCCTGCCATGCGATCACCTGCGCGGTGCGCACATACTCCGCGCTCCTGCCGGGGGCGATGTGGATGCCGTCAGCGGCATACCACGCGGAAAGCTCGCCCTCCGGCGTCTTAAAGCCGTTGCCGCCGTGGAAGGTGTTTTGCAGCAGCGCGGCAATGTCCTCCGCAGACTTCTGCTTCTGGAACGCGGCGGCAATGACCATGCGGGTATCGTCCTCGTTGCCGCCCAGCCGCAGCACATGGTCAAGCTGCGCCTGAGAAACGGAAAAAGCGAAGGGCGTCTGTGCGCTCTCCGCTTCTTCTATGGCTGTAATCTGTTCCGCTTCGGTGGGGAAAAAGGATAGCTGGCCGCCCCGTGCGGGGTGCTCTGTTATGCGTAGATCAGCTCCGCGAGAATCACTTCCTCGGCCTGCGCCTTGCAGGTGTTCATCAGGCCCACCCATTTCATTGGGTCGCAGGCTTTCAGCGCTTCCGTCGCTCCGGCCTCCGACGCCAGCTTTGGCATCATCTGCTCTAAGCGGCTCTGCGCCGCCTGCTCGATCTCCAGCAGGTGCGGGAACAGGGTTTCCTCCAAGAGCATCTGGTTCCAGAGAATGGGACGATGCTCCTTCAGGTACTTCTGGCGCATCCGTCCGTACTTGCCGAGGGGCTGCTCCGGCACTTCGATTTTCAAGTCGGGAATCAGGTAATCTCCGTTCTTCGTGTAAGTCAGGTTGTTCTCCATGCTCTGCCGTCCTTTCCGCGCTGTGTTCGCGCTCATAATTTCGTATGGTGACTTCGATCTGCCGCAAAACCTGTTCGTTGATCTCGCTGACCGCCGTGCCGAGGGCTGCCACCGTGCGCGGGGTGTTGAAATCAAAGATGCTGAAAAAATCCTCGTGTTCAAAGTGATCCTCCGGCTGCATCCCGCAGCGGGACATGAGGGAGTAGGTGATGCTGACCGCCGCGGCGTTTTTGAACGCCACCTCGATGTTGTAATCATCATACTCCTCCAGATAGGAATCCGCAACGATGCCGAGGATGTCGCGGGAATGGTCGCGCCAGTATTCCGCAGCAAGCTGAGAAGCGACGCTCTCGAACTGCTCCGCAAGGCCGTTTTTGCCGGAAACGCCGTAATTACGCTCCAGCATGGCGCTCACGCTGTCGGTATGCGCGTCTTTCAGCTCCCACAAGTTGACGCGGCGGGCGTTTTCCTTTCCGCCGGTGTCGGAAACGTCAAAGACGTATTTGAGCCTTGGCTTGTAGCCGGTAGCGTCAATGAGGGCGATGCCCGTGCTGCCGCGCCGGACATAGCGCCCCATCTTCTCATTCCAGAAGTCATACTCCGCGCAGGCGGTGGCCTCCGGGCGCTGCATATAGATCATGAGCTGCTCGTTGTAGGGGTATTTATACAGCCTTGCGGCGGTGGTCAGAAACGCCGTCCACGCCAGATGGCTGCCGGTGATCTGCCGCGCGGTGCGCTCCGCCTGCTCCGCGTAGGCTTGCAGTTTGTTTGGCATAAGCAAAATCCTCCCTTCGTGGTTTTATCGGGGTTTTCATTTTTCCAAAGGAAACGCGCCGGACGATACATTCTTCATCCGGCGCGCTCCCAGCGGCGAATCTGTGATTTTTCCGGCTCTTGACCGTAAAACAGTCAGCTTTGCTCAGAGGTCAAAATCCGGCGTCAGGTCAAGGGCGGCGTACTCCGCGTCGGTAATGCCGCGCAGCTTTTCGAGGGCTCTGTCCGTCAGCTCCCGCAGCTCGGCCTCCTCCGCGTCCAGATACCCCCGCATTTCTGCGAGGTCCGCGATCAGGCCCTCGCGGGTGCCTGCCGCGTTGTAGATGCTCATAAGGCTGACTTCATCGTGGGTGAAATGCTTGTCGTTCATATCAAAGCTCTCTTTCCGCGCTCCGTTTGGGCGCTGTTTTGTTTTTCGACTGCTCCGGCGTCCTTTCCCTGAGCTTTTCCAGCACGGAGGGCTTCTTCTGCTCGCGGTGGGAGGCCGCAGCCAGCTCCGTCAGGGAAATGGAAAAGCCCGCCCTGACCTGCGCCTCCAAATCGGCCACGGTGGACTGCTTGGGGCCGTTGTTGATGATGCCGTCGATCATGCCGTAGTCGTCCTCCAGCAGCATCTCCACGTTTTTGAGGTAATTCTCCGGCTTGAGGAAATTGGGAAGCTCCCGGAAGCCTATGGGATCGACGTAATGACAGGATACTACGCCGTTTTGCTTCAAGGCAACGATGTCGCTGACCGACAGGCTGTGTCCCTTAAAATCCGCAGGATGATCCACGTTGAACCGCTGATAAATCATATCCAGATTGGTTCTGGCATTCCCATAATCCATAAACCCTCCGGTGTAGATCGCGTCGTAGCCGTCGCGCTCCGGCGTGACGCCCTTGCTCTGCAAGTAGTCATAGTTCATAAAGCGGAAAGCGTCCAATTCACCGCCGCGCCGAATCTGGTAAATGAGGAAAGCGTCCTGCGGGTTTTCCAGAAACAGCTTTTCCGTGTCTGCCTGTTCGCGCAGCGTCACAACGCCGCGCACCGCGTCCCATTCCTCACGCTCCACGCCGAACACGCCGGTGTGGGAGGAAATGTCCTCGGCGTCCAGCGCCATGGCCTCGGTGTTGTCGCCGTAGAGCAGGAACACGGGAACGTCCTGCATGAACAGCTCCATGGCACGCTCCTTGGTCAGCGGCAGCATGGCGTTGCCGTCCGTGTAGCCGTACTGATACATTTCCGAAAAGCCGATGCCCGTATCCGGCATGGGATAGCCCTGCTCCAGCTCCGGCAGCGGCGGCAGCTCATCCTCAACATTCGGCGTTTCTGTTTCAATCTCCGGCTGCGGTTCTTCCTTTGCCCGCCATTCCTGACGGAACAGACCGTTGAAGCGTTCCAGAAGCCCATGGGAGCCGTTGTCGATGCCGATCTCGTCTGCCAGCTTGACGAAATCCTCCAGCTCCTTCCGCAGCTCTGCGTCCTCACCGGCAAGCAGCCGGTCCGCCACCGCCTCCGCCGTGGGTCTGTCCGAGCTGTCGGGAACGTTCAGATCCCGGCGCAGGAACGCCGCGTAGTCGGCGGCAAAGGCCAGCGCGTCGGCGCGGGATGGCGGGATGGGGACAAGCTCATATTCCGTGTCCTTGGGAAGCTTGATGCCGCGCTCCTTGCAAACCTCCGCGAAGTGCTTTTCCACGTCGGTGATAATGCCGTTTGCGGTCTTGCCGATGGTGTCCAGACTGGCACGGAACTCCGGCAGCTCGGCGTTTTTCGACCACGTTGCCACATAGCCGAAGCTGTTCGCGCCGGTTTCAATGCCGAAATAGGCGCAGACCATGAAGGAGATGCTTTCGGCCTCCACTTCCTCGGCGTTGCGGCTTTTGGCCTTGCGCTCCGCCGCCTGCTGCAAGCCGTAATTATGGAGCTTGGCGTGGGCGATCTCATGGACGGCGGCGGATACCGTCTGCACCTCGCTCATGCCCTCCCGCAGCGTGATGCTCTGGGATTTGGGGCTGAAATAGCCGTCCATATCCGCAGACAGCGGCTTTACCTCCACCGGCACGGGCGAGGACCGGCGCAGCGCCTCCATGAACGCCTCATAATTCTCCACGCTGCCGGTCAGGTTGGCGACGGGACTGGCCACGCGCTCCGGCAGTGGCTTTCCGTCCGTCTGGGCGTAGTCGAACACCTTGACCGGGCGGAACATGGGGATTTCGATCTCCTTTTCTTCGGTGACGATTTTGCCGTCCGCGTCCAGAATGGGCAGCTTTGTGTCCGGGTCGAGCTTTTCCTGCTCGATTTTCTTCTTATACGGCGTGGGCGCGATGATGGTGATGCCTTTCTCGCCCCGCAGCACATGGCGGGAGAACTTGTCCCGCCAGCGGTTGTAGCCCGCCACAAGTGTGGCGTCCGGGCGCTGCAAGTGGATGAGCGCCTGATTGTTGAGGGAATAGTTGTGAAACCGGCTCATGGTGCGCAGGTAATTGCGGTACTTTTCCATATCGCCGGATTCAAAGATGTCGCGGATGCCCGCCTCGATGCGGTCGGTGATCTCCTTGAGCTGTTCTCTGTTTTTACCGGGTTTCTCTGGCATAGGGTCCTCCTTCCGTCAGGTCGATACGCAGGAGCTGAAGCCCCCGCGTGAGGTATTCCTGCAAATCCGTTTTTCCGCAGAGATAGCGGATGTCGCCTGCCTTGTCCTGCTCACGCAGCGTCCACAGGTCCGCCGACCACTGGACAAAAACCGCGTCCGGCGCGTTGAAGGGCTTTTTGCGGCGAAGATAGAGGCTGTGCCGCCCCAGCACCATGATCGTGCAGACGGTGTTGACCACATCAAGAGAGCAGGCGCTGAGAACGGCAATTCTTCGTTCATAGGAGGCCGCTTCCAGCAGCTCGCGCAGCGCAGGCTTGGCGTTTTCAATCAATGCCGGATAATCCGCTCTTGTCGGATACGGAGATTTTCGTGTCATAGGCAATTCCTTTCATGGGCTGTTTATCCCTGAAATGGCAGCGCCCGCACAGGGGGACAACTTCCTGTGCGGGCGCGCGGTTCTTATTCGTTTTCGGAGTATATACTCCTTGCGGGCGGCGTATATCCGGCGTTTTTGGCGCGTTCGCTGGCGGCTCTGCGCCGCTCGTCGCTGAACGGCTCCCGAACGCTGACGCAGCTTTTCGGCACGGCGTAGCTGACCGCGCCGGCATGGACGGCTTTATCCGGGTACACCTTGTCCGGGTATTTCTCCGCAAGGCGTTTGAGCTTGCGTATCAGCTTCGGGTCGTGGGTGTAGATGCTGGCGGTAGGTTCTTCCTCGTTGTAGAGGATGATACTTTCCTGCTCCAGCTTGGAGAGCTTCATGTCCTCGCCCCCTTGTCAAATTCCAAACGGAAGCGGACGCTCTCGCCGGTATCCTCCAGCACGGCGGTGGCGTCATAGGTGCCGCCGGTCTTTTCGGAGTAGAGGCCGGTGAGCTTCACACGCCCCTCTGCCAGCAGCGCGGCGGCGACCTTTTTTGTCAGAGCGGCGCGCTTGGCGGCAAAGAACTTGTTGTCCCGACACAGCCCGAAGCGGCAGTCGTTTTTCTCGCAGAAGAAGCCCTTTTTGCTCTCGGTCACGTCGCTGCCGCAGCGGGGGCATTTGCCGATGACCTCACGGCCGGAGGGGAACAGCACCTCCGCGCCGGAGATGACCTGATAGGTTTTTACCAGCTCCGTGAGCATCTCCGCAATGCCGGTCATGAACTCGTCCGGGGAAAGCTCGCCGCGCTCCACCTGCTGCAAGCGGTATTCCCATTCGGCGGTGAGAAGCGGGGACTGGAGCTGCTCCGGCAGCACGGTGATGAGGGATACGCCGGTATGGGCAGGCACAAGGCTGACGGCCTTCTTCGCCCGCTTGCGCTCCACAAAGCCCGTGGCTACCAGCTTTTCGATGATGGCGGCGCGGGTGGCGGGCGTTCCCAGCCCCTTTCGTTCCGCTTCTTCCGGCATATCTTCCTTTCCGGCAGTCTCCATGGTGGAGAGCAGCGTATCCTCCGTATAATGCCTGGGCGGCGTGGTCTTGCCCTCCTTTACGGCAGCTTCGCCACACTCCAATACCTGCCCCTCCGACAGCTCCGGCAAGGCGGCATCCTGCTTTTCCTGCGCGAGATACTGCTTCCAGCCGGTATCAAGGACGGTTCTGCCTTTAACGGTGAACTCGGTACCGCCGCACTCCAGCGTGACGGCGGTTTCCGCATAGCGGTGGGCGTCGCTGACCGCGCGGAGAAGCTGACCTGCCACAAGGCGCAAAATCTCGCGCTCCCCCAGCGGCAGGACGGAGGTATCCGCCTTGCCCGCGCTGGCGGTGGGGAGAATGGCATGGTGGTCGCTGACCTTGCGGCTGTCGCAGACCTGCCTTGCGTTCACACGCCCCGGCGCGGTGGTTTCACAGATGGCGGCAGCAACGGACACAAGCTCCGGCACAGAGGGTTCCAGATCATCTGTGAGGAAGCGACTGTCCGTGCGGGGATAGGTGCAGAGCTTTTTCTCGTAGAGGGCTTGCAGATAGTCAAGCGTCTGCTGTGCGGTATAGCCGAGGCTGCGGTTGGCCTCCCGCTGGAGGGCGGTCAGGTCGTAGAGCCGGGGCGCGTTCTCCGTTTTTTCCGTGCGCTGCACCGTCCTGACCGTGACCGGCTGACCGGCGCAGGCGGCGGCAAGGGCGTCCGCCTCCGCTTTCTCTTTGAACTTTTCGGACACGGCGGCAAAATCGCCGCAGCGAAGATTTACCGTGTAAAAGGCTTCCGGGCGGAACGCCCCGATCTCCGCCTCCCGCTGGACGATGAGCGCCAGCGTGGGCGTCATGACGCGCCCAACATTCAAGGTGCGGTGGTAAAGGACGGAAAACAGGCGCGTGGCGTTGATGCCCACCAGCCAGTCCGCGCGGGCGCGGCAGAGGGCGGACTGGTGCAGCCCGTCATATTCCCGTCCCGGACGAAGGTCCGCAAAGCCCTTTCGGATGGCCTCGTCCTCCATGGAGGAGATCCACAGCCGCTTCATGGTTTTCGTGCAGCCCGCCATGTAGTAGACGGTGCGGAAGATAAGCTCCCCCTCGCGCCCTGCGTCGCAGGCGTTGATGACCTCGGTCACGTCCTCCCGGCGCATGAGGTCCCGCAGCAGCTCGAACTGTTTGGCTTTGTCCGCTTTCAGCGTGAAGCGCCAGCTTGCGGGCAGGATGGGCAGATCGTCATAGCGCCATTTTGCGTACTTTTCATCGTACACGTCCGCGCCCGCCAGCTCCGCCAGATGCCCGAAGCACCAGCTTACAAGGTAGCCGTTTCCCGAAAGATAGCCGTCGTTGCGTTTGGTCGCGCCCAGCACGGCGGCGATGGACTGGGCGACGGAGGGCTTTTCCGCGATCACTAATTTATGGTGTGTCATATTCATTTTTCTCCTTTTCTGCATAGCAAAAAGCAGCCCCGAAGGACTGCTTTTCGTGTCTGTTTTTCTAATCGTATATGAGTCAGGGCCGTTCAAGGCACCGCTTCCGTATCACATCCTTTTTCGCTGCATCTGGTCTCTCATGGGTACATTGTGCATCGGCGGGAGAAGGCGGCAAGTGTCGGGGTCCTAACGTTCCGGCGCTTTTGCCCGCAGTTTCTCCCGCAGGTCGGTGTCACGGTAGCAGGGACGGACGCAGACGGTGCCGTAGCGGGAACAGCCGCAGCAGAAATGCCCCTCCGGGGCGGGGGTGCGCGGCGTTTCCTCCTTTCCCGGATAGGGGCGCTGCATCATCAGCCGCTCCAGCGGGTTTTTGGTGAAAAGGGTCATGCATCCGCGTCCTCCGTTTCCTCCGGCTCGTCCGCATCGTCCGCGTTTTCGTATTCCTCGTCCTCATCGCCGTAGTCGTAATCGTCCAAGTCTACAGGTCCCTTTGTGTCGGGCTTTTTCTTACGGAGCTTGAACCAATACAGCGCGCCGCCGCCCGCCATCAGGAGCAGCAGCACAATCACAACAAGACCGCTGCCGGACTTCTTTTCGCCGCCGTCCTTGTCGGGGCTGTCGCTCGTATCCGGCGTCGGGTCGGGCTCCGGCGTCTTTTCCGCGGCCTTTTCCTTTCCCATGCACTCCGTCATATTGGTCTTGCACACCTCGCAGGCGGTGTTGACCGCACCTGCCTCGCACTTATCCTTGCAGGAGCAGACGGGGGCGGAATCCTCGTCGATGAGTGCAAGCAGGTCACTTTCGTCCACAAGGTTCAAAAAGTAGGTTTCATACTGATCTCCGTCCTCGTCCAGCGGCTTATCGTAGTCGATCACCAGATAGAGGGTATGGCCGTTGCGGGTTTCCACCGCGATGAACTGCTTGTTGGTGTGCTTGTCATAGAGCAGGTCGCGGGTGACGGCGCTGCCGTTTTGGGAAAAGCCCGTCCCTTTCTCAATGGCGACAGGCGCGGCGGTATCGCTGGGTTCCTGTGCTTTCGCCGGCTCGGCGGCGGGCGTCTGTGCCGCAGCGGGCTTTCCCGTGCTCCCGGAGGTGCTGGAGGGCTTTCCTGCACCGGTATTGCTGCCGGTATTGCCGCTGCTGCCGGTATTGCCGGAGGGCTGCTTCCTGCAATCGCAGTCTGCGGGACAATGGGTGCTGTGCTGCTCCGGTGTGGGGCTGGGCGCAGGCGTTTCCTTTTCATAGAAGGGGTTGGCGATCACCAGATAGCCCGTGCGGTTGCCTGCGTTGTCCACGCCCATGATGTAAAAGTGGGAATCCCGCGTGTTTTTGTCAATGCGGACGCTGAACTCGCCGTTTTGCAGGGTGGTATAAAGCTCATCGTTCACATAGACCCCGGCTATGCCGGAGAGGGTGTCGGCGGCCTCCACGCGCAGCAGCGTACCGCTGACGCCCGCGCGAAGGACCGGCGCTTCAAGGTCTATGCAGCGCAGCTCCAGCGTCAGCGTATGCTCCGTGCCGTAGGGGTCGGTGACAAAGAAAAACACGATACCGTTGTCCGGCACCGTGTAGCGGGCGCGGCCGTCGTGGGCAAGCTGCTCCGTCAGGTCTGTTCTCTGCGCGTTTTCGCCCAGTGCTGCCTCCGCCTTGTTCCAGCCGGTGCCTTTCTTATCCACGATACGGACGGTGATTGTTACCGGCGCGTTGTGCCAGCCTGCCGGAATATCCGCGTCCAGCGCGTATTCCGCCTCCGGCTGCGGCGTTTCCGTCGTTTCAGGCGGCGCGGGAGCCGGTTCCTGTGTGTCCGGCCCTTGCTCTGCCGGAGGGGGCTCCGGCGTTTCTTCGGGCGTGACGGGAAGCTCGGCCTCCACGATCTCCGGCGTGCTTTCCGGCGCGCCGCCTGCCGGGGCGTCCTCCATATCCGTCGCCATGGCCATGCCGGACATGGTGAGGAACATCAGGGCAAGGCAAAGGACGGCGGCAACTCCGCGCAGCAGCCGGTTGTTATTCTTCTTCATGCACATAGTCCGTATCCTCCTTGGTATTGGGTGTGATAAAGGGCGCGCCGCCCCTTTTGAGCTGTGTGAGGAACTGCGCCAGCTCCTCCATGCTCATACCGGTGGCGCGGGCAAGGCCGATGATGTCGGTATTCTCCAGCTCGACGATGCTCTCGTCAAGCTCCCGGTTGCGGGACTGGAGGGCAGCGATCTTTTCATCGTTTTTCGCCCGTTCAGCCTTGAGCTTTATAATCTTAGGGTTCATTTTTGGCTCCTTTCAGTGAGATCAGGGCGGGGACAGCCGCCCGTAGGCAAGGAAGTGGGATTGCCAGTAGCTTGAATTGAGGCTTGTGTACTGGATGGGGTCGCCGCAGTGAAGCATCATGTTGTTTCCCACATAGATGCCCACATGGGATGCACCTGCCGTGTCGTAGGTGCCTTGGAAGAACACCAGATCGCCGGGGCGCAGGTTGGCGGCGGATACCCTTGTGCAGATGCCCAGCAGCCCCGAAGCGCCCAGCCGTCCGAAGCTCCAGCCCACGCCGCAGTTGTTGTAGACGTAGCTGACGAAGCCGGAGCAGTCGAAGGAGGTGGCAGGACTGCTGCCGCCCCAGACGTAGGGGTAGCCGAGGTACTTCTCCGCCTCCTTGATGATGGCGGCGAACTGCGCGTCCTCCAGCGCTTCCGGGGGTATCTCGTACTTCTCATAGTCGGCGGTGTAGTATTTCCCGATGTACTCCGAGCCGCCGAACAGGTCCGGGCGGTTGCCCAGAGTAGCCATATACATGGCGTAAAGGGAGAGCTGATCCTGCGACATGATATAGACCGGCACATGGGAGAGGTTAAAGTTTTCCAGCTTTACGGTGCAGATGTAATAGGTGTACGGCACCCGCACGTCGTACTCGTAACTTTGCAGATTGCCGTCCGCGTCGGTGTAGTAGCCGGTACGGGTTTCCGTGCGGTATCTCGTTTCCGTAGCGACGGTTTCCGTTAGGATGTACTGCTTTTCAAACAGCATCTCCAAGATGCCGCCGACCTCGGCTATCGTCCACTCTTTTCCTTTCAGGGCGGTAACGGCGGAAATCAGCACATAGGGGTCATGCTCGATGTCGTCCAGATCAAAATGGTACTCATCGTAGTCGTGGGTGCTTTCGTAGGTGTCGAGATACTGCTGCAATTCCGCTTCCATGGCGCAATACTGCGCCTCTGCCGCCAGCATATCCGCGTCCTCGCTGGGGTAGGTGGACACGTTGACGCCGGTGGCTCCGCCCTGAATCAGCAGAGAACAGGAGGAAACGGTGCAGAGGATGAGGACAATCATTGCCGCGATGCCGCCCACGATAAGAAAGCCCTTTTTGTGACGGGCGATGAACTCACCGGTTTTCTTGGTGTTCTCTGCGGCTTTCCGCGCCGCCTTTGCCGTGGCTTCGGAGGCTTTGACCGTATTCCCGGCGCTTTTTCCGGCTTTGGCGGCGGCGTACTCCCGCTTGATAGCCTGCTTCTGCTGCCAGCGGGAGTAGGGATTGCTGGAAAACTGCGGGTCATGGTGCTGTGCCGTTTTGTCCAGCGCACGGAGGTTGGCGCGGTCTGCCTTGACCTCGGCGCGGTCTGCGCGGCGGTAGGGCTTCTCCTTGTGGGAGCGGTGGGCGTGCTGTGCAAGGCGCACGGCGCGCTCCGCCGCCTGCTCCACGCCGTGGGCGCTCTCCACACCCACATTGTCCTGCTCATGCTCCCGAATCTCCCTGTGGACGGCAGATAGCGCCGCCGCACCGGGCGCGTCCCGCAGGGCGTGGGCCAGCTTGGAGGGCGGGCGTTTTTTGTCCACCTCATCAAAGGAAAGGCGCGTCGTTACCCTGCCGGTCTGCGGGTCTACCGTGCGCTGCTTCCGCTTTACGGTTTTCTTGGGTATCTTCGCCTCGGCCTTTTCCAGCTTCTTCATACGCTTGTCCGCTTTTCGGATGGCCTTTTTCAGTTCCGGCGCTGCCAGCTCCTCGTCGGTAAACAGCAGCCGGGGCGAGCGTTTGCTCATGGGGTTTCACCTCCGTTCGGGCATACGGTACGCCGAGAAAGTCCAGCACCTTGCCGCAGCCCAATTTATGGATGCAGAAATCGTACTGCTTGGGATGTGTCAGCGCCATGCGCTGAAAGCGGTTCGGCGGCTTCTCCAGATGGATGCCGAACATACAGAACATACAGCCGGTGCGCTTCGCGCCGGTGGTGGTCAGCCTGCCGTTTTCCTCCACGATCTCGCCGTAGACGGACGCATACGGGATACCGGTCATTTTGAGATAGGCCAGCACATCCTGCTCTGTCCAGAAGGACATGGGCTGAGAGGTGGGGTCCCGCTTATGATAGGCGTTGCATCCGATTTTGAGATAGACGCTCTGGCGGCGTGCGCTCTCACAGGCCATGGTCGCAATGATCTGCTTTCTACCGGTTTCCCTGTTATATCTGTGCAGGGGACGCTCCTTTATCACGGTGCAGCAGGCGTCAGAAACGGGAAATGGCGCATCCAGCAGGATACGCCATTTCATGTATCGTTCATTGAATTTTGAGGGCGTACCGTCACGGTTTAATCCGTTCAGATGGCATAGCGCCCATGTGCCGCCCTTTCGGGCGTAGCGGATACGCCGCGCCACATCCTTGGATATGACGGGATAGCCGTATTCCGATATGACCTTTGAAAAGGGCATTTCAGGCCGCAGCCACGTTACATTGGGAACGGTTTTCACAAATTCCCGTATCTCCGGGTATTCCAGCCCCGTGTCTACAAACACGGCGGGAATGTCGGGGAACGCCCGCCGCGCAAGATCCAGCAGCACGGTGCTGTCCTTGCCGCCCGAAAAGGAAACGGCGACCTTGCCGCCGTAGTGGTGATACCACTCGATGATCTTCGCCTGCGTCACGCGAATTTTCCGCTTCAGCGGCCACGCCTGCATGACGCTCAGATCCTGCCGGGTGTAGGCGTTCATACCGCGACACCTCCGATCCGTTTCTCTGCCAGCTTGCAGTAGTCCGGGTTCAGCTCGATGCCGATGTAGTGCCGTCCAAGCTGCCTTGCCACCGCCGCCGTGGTGCCGGAGCCGAGGAAGGGGTCGAGCACGACGCCCTCCGGCGGGCAGCCTGCCAGCAGGCAGGTTTCCGCCAGCTTTGGCGGGAAAGCGGCGAAATGCCCGCCCCGGTACGGCACGGTGTTGATCTGCCATACGTCGCGCTTGTTGCGAAGCTGCGGGATCTCAGACGCTGCATACCCGTCCGGGCGGTGGTCGTTGAGGCGCTGATGCTTCTGGCCGGGGATGTCGGCGGAATACTTGTTGCTTGCGCCGAAGCCCCGCCTCATCCGCGCGGGTGTGGACTCCGCCACCGGCTCCGCAACGGCTGCGGCGTTGTAGTAGTATCTGCGGGACTTGGACAGCAGGAAGATATGCTCGTAGCAGCGGGAGGGACGGTCTGTGACGCTCTCCGGCATGGGGTTCGCCTTCTGCCAGATGATGTCCGAGCGCAGATACCAGCCGTCTGCCCGCAGCGCAAAGGCAAGCAGCCACGGCACGCCGATCATATCCTTTGCCTTGCAGCCCTCCACCTTGCCGTTGAGGGCAACGACCTGCCCCGTCCTGCCGTTGGGGTACTTGGGGTCGA
>OIBI01000173.1_pt1 | contig 37190 bp, 33 predicted proteins | sample 1580951 | NCBI WGS metagenome assembly OIBI01 (sample SAMEA3882516, study PRJEB24775) | human gut metagenome | biome: human-associated habitat; feature: intestine environment; material: feces | place: Netherlands | collected 2009/2010 | reverse complement strand
TCTGAACGGCGGTAAGAACCCCGCTGTCAGCACCAACACCACCCCCACCTTCAGCGACGTGCGCAACAACGCCAACGCTGCTTGGGCTGAGGGCTACATCGAGTCCTGCGCCGCTCAGGGCATCGTGTCCGGTGTCGGCGGCGGCAAGTTTGCCCCCAACGGCAACGTGACCGGCGTCCAGCTGGCCAAGATGCTGCTCGTTTCCCTGGGCTATAAGTCCGAGAACGAGGGCTTTACCGGCAACGCTTGGGCCACCAACGTCAACATGCGTGCTGCTCAGAAGGGTCTGTACAAGGGTCTGGAAACCATGGACACCGCTGCTGCTCTGACCCGTGACAGCGCTGCTCAGATGATCTGGAACGCTCTCCAGGCTTACGAAGTCGAGTATAAGACCACTCTGGTCACCGACTCCAAGGGTCAGCTGACTTCTCAGATCACCGTACAGGATAAGGTCGTTGGCGACAACTACGATAAGATCACTCTGCTGAAGGATAAGTACGAGGCTTATGTGAACATCGGTACTCTGGTCAGCATTGACGGCAAGGATCTGACCATCACCATGTCCAACTCCGACCGTGCTGAGAGCGACACCAAGGACACCGACTTCACCAAGCTGGCTACTGACTATTCCAGCCTGCTGGGCCAGAAGGTCAAGGTCATCTTCAAGAATGGCAAGGCCAACGATGTCCTGGGCGTCTATGCGACCGGTGACAACACCATCTACAAGGCTCTGATGAACGACGTTGAGCTGGACGGCTCCAAGGTCAAGTTCGACGGCAAGTCTTACTCCGTGGACAACACCAGCAAGATCAAGACGATCGTTGTTGGCCTGGATGGAACCACCATCTCTGACAAGGCTATCTCTTACTTCGATAGCGCTAACACCACCGATGGCAAGCTGTCCCTGAATGAAGTCACCTTCGTGGATACCGACGACAACGGCAAGATCGACACCGCTATCGTCATTAAGAAGGTCGCCGGTGAGGTTACCTACACCTCTTCCGACAAGATCACCCTGGGTAGCACCACTGCTGCTTCTTACTCCAAGTCCTACAAGTATGCTGACGAAAACATCTCCAAGGATCTGGCTAAGGATGACTGGGCTGTGATTTCTCAGAACCTGTACAAGGACTGCAAGGACATCACCAAGGCTACCGTCGTGAACGGCACCCTGGACGGCATCAAGGATAAGACCTCTTATCAGCAGTTCAAGGTCGAGGGTACCTGGTACAACATCTCCAACTCCAATGCTTCTGACGTGTCCAACGGCGACACCGTTCAGGCTTACATCGTCAACGGTGTGATCGTGAAGATCAAGTCCGATGACGGCAAGGGCGGCTATCCCACCAACATCGCTGTCGTGGTCAGCAATGGCACCATCAACGGCGATCAGGTCCGTATCCGTTACTTCGATGGTACCTCTAAGCTGGTTACCATTTCCGATAATACCACTGTTACTCTGACTGCTGGTACTGCTTATAAGGTTTCTGGCGCTGACACCTCCATGAAGTTTGAGAACGTCAGCAGCATCAAGTACAACGGCTATCTGTATGCAGGTGCCGGCGATGCTGACCCCACTAACGACAAAGCTGCTAACGTTAAGGTTGATGATTCTGCTGCTGTCATCCTCTACGACGGCCTGGGCCGTTCCAAGATGCTGACTGGTAAGCAGTACAACGCCCTGAGCACTTCCGATTCCGAGAAGGGTCTGAATGGTGGTACTGGTGCAGCTACTGCTGTTTTCACCAAGGAGACCAAGGGCCTGACCCGTGCTATGATGGTCGCAGTGAAGACTCCCAAAATGACCGTCAGCGGCGATTCCTCCGACAACTATGCTTACGTTGTTTCTAACAATGGCCAGAACAAGGACGGCAACGCTTCCTACACCATCTGGACCACCGACAACAAGTATGTTGATGTCATCGAGGAGAACGCCACCGCTATGGCTAAGGGCGAGCTGATCGGCTACTCTTCCATCGACTCCAACGGCGTTATCAAGGACGTGAGCCGTATTGCCAATATTGACGATGTTGGTACTACCGACGCTTCTAAGCAGACTAAGGCTAACACTGTGAGTGGCGCTTATGACACTGAGAAAGTGTATTATGGCAGCAACCGTAGCGATGATACTAAGTTCATCACCATCAATGATGACACTTCTGTTTCTAACAACAAGAAGTTCAAGGTCACCGCTGACACCGCTGTTCTGTTTGTTGACTCCGCTGCTGATGAGGACAACCAGATCGGTGTGAACTACACCTACGGCACCACCGCTATGGCTAAGGCTGAGGAGTATGCTTCCAACAGCTATTCCTACAACGTGATGTTCATGGTCGATGAGACCAAGGCTGATGACGTGAACCTGAAGGTTCTGGTCGTTGACACCACCGGTGCTTTCGACGGTCAGAAGCACAACGATTCTGACAACGGCAACAAGAACAACACCGACGTCAGCAAGACCGGTAACATCACCATCAAGGCTACCGGCCTGTCCTCCAACAATGTCAAGGCCAGCATCGACACCGCCAACAACCTGGTTGTTGCAGTGCCCAAGGCAGAGAATCTGACTGTTACCGTTACTGTGAATGGCCTCGAGAAAAAGCTCGACAATACTGACGAGACTTCTACTCAGAAGCAGTACACCATTAATAATGTCAGCAAGGATGACACTGTTATCGTGACTGTCACCAAGGGGGCTTAATCTTCCCCGAATCTGATTCAGGAAGATTCCCCGTAAATGCAAGGCCCCTGGGGAGTGATCCCTGGGGGCTTTGCCCCTTTTTGAGAGGAGACAGTATCTGTGACAGATGAAACAACGCAAGAGACACACGACAGGAATAAGAAGAAATTGCCAGCTGCTCCGGTTCTTCTTGAGATTGCTAGAGCAGAATACCAAAATGAACGAACAAGAACATCCACAATTGATGCCAAAACTGGAATTACACTCCCAATTATCGCAACCTACTTTTTCTTAGTTCTACAGTATACTGACATCAAGAAAGAGTTTCTATCTCCCATTGATATGCAAAATGTTGCAACTGTTCTGTATTCTGTTTTGCCGCCGCTTTGCTATCTGGCATCGCTAGTATTTTCTGCAATCTCTCTTCTGTATCTCTTCCGTACAATTACAATGCAAGAGTATGAAGCAATTAACCCAGAGCATTTCAGACAAACAGAAATGTTAGAAGAAACCAAAGAGCGTTTTTCCGCTGCAATCATTAGACCTTTCATTGAGTCTACCAATAAAAATCACGAAGTCAACAGTCGGAGATGTCGCTTTTATGTTCTGGGTTGGCGGTATGCACTGATTTCTCTCGCAATATTTATTGTATATGTATTTCTAAAACACTAAAGGAGGTGTTCTTATGTCAGACGATTCGTATGATTTTTTTAAGGAGCTAGATGGGCTTGATCGTGGTCAACCTACACAGATGAAGCAATCGGAAGAAACGCAATCTCTTCCTCACAAAGTCTATAACGAAAATGCGAACAGTCATTCTCCTAAAAAAGAGAACAATGACGATAAGGATGATAAGTAACCAATCACCTGCAAAGCCACCCCGCCGCGTTTCGCACACGCTGGTGGGGTGGCTCATTCGCTTTTCTCGGCTTGACAAAAGCCAGCCGTCTGCTATAATGAAGACAAAAGGGGACACTGTTACTTGTAGCCAGGCCCCCGAAGATCATATGCTAGAAATTAGCTGACCATTCGATTGCCGTCGAGTGGTCAGCACGCTTTTGTGGAAAGCGCGAGCAGCAAGATCGCCGCCAGCAGGAGAACCTGCAATAATCTCTTCCACATTCGCACCACCTCCCTTCGCATAAAATGCGCTGGGATTTTGGTGGCCTGACCACTGAAGTAACAGTGTCCCGTATAGGATACTGTATCATATTTTAGCGAATCTTGTCAATGCTAAGACAGCCACCCCCGTGTATTCGGTCAAAAATACACCAGCAGGGTGGCTATTTTGTTTCCGTGAATGTATGGCAGTCAAGAGGCTTCATAGAGCAGCACCTCGTCTTCTTGGATGGAGGACAGGAACTGTCCATCCAGGCTGGTAGTCGGGATCAGGTCTACTTTTAGGCCGAGGGCATCCTCCAGGTCTACAAGAAAACCCGCAAGGGCCAAGCCGCGGATGGAGCCTTTGTCGATGCGTAGGTCTACGTCGCTGGACGCCGTCATATCCCGGCGGGCGTAAGAGCCGAAGAGATAGACGCGCTGGGCACCATACTTTTGGGCCAGAGGGGTCACAATGTCTTTCAGTTCTTGAATGGAATATTTTTCCGCCATGCGGTCCACCTCCATCTTATTTAGGGCATTGACTCAAGTTCAGTATACCAAGACTTTGGGAAAAAAACAACGAAAACAGAGCAAGCCACCCCGCCGTGTGATCATAGTTTTCTTACACGCTGGCGGGGTGGCTTTTTGAAAAGGGTTACATCATGAAGAGAGAGACGGGGCGTCAGGGGCGAAAGGTGCGTAACGCCTCGATGGTTTGTGTGATGAGGTCGCCTCCTCAGGCCTTCACGGCGGCGAAGCCCTGCTCCAGGTCGGCGATGATGTCGTCGATGTGCTCGGTGCCGATGGAGAGGCGAATGGTGTTCGGCTGGATGCCCTGCTCTGCGAGCTCTTCTTCGTTGAGCTGCGAGTGCGTGGTGGAAGCCGGGTGGATAACGAGGGACTTCACGTCTGCGACGTTTGCGAGCAGAGAGAAAATTTTGAGTCTGTCGATGAACGCCTGTGCTTCCTTAGCGCCGCCCTTGATGTTGAACGTGAAGATGGAAGCGCCGCCGTTCGGGAAATACTTCTTATAAAGCTCGTGGTACGGGCTGTCCGGCAGAGACGGATGGTTGACGCTTTCGACCTTCGGGTGCTTGGAGAGGAAATCGACAACCTTCAGCGCGTTCTCTACATGACGCTCAACGCGCAGAGAGAGCGTTTCAAGACCCTGCAGGAACAAGAATGCGTGCAGCGGAGCGAGCGTTGCGCCGGTATCACGCAGGAGGATTGCACGGATCTTCGTGACAAAGGCTGCCGCGCCGACGTCCTTTGTGAAGCTGATGCCGTGGTAGCTGGGGTTCGGCTCTACGAGGGACGGGAACTTGCCGCTGCCCTCCCAGTCAAACTTACCGCTGTCTACGATAACGCCGCCGATCGCCGTGCCGTGACCGCCGATGAACTTTGTAGCGGAATGGACAACAATGTCTGCGCCGTACTCGAACGGACGGAGGAGGTAAGGCGTTGCGAATGTGGAGTCTACAACAAGCGGAATCTTATGTGCATGTGCAATGGCTGCGACCTTTTCAATGTCAATCAGCGTTGCGTTCGGGTTACCGATGGTCTCGATGAAGACGGCCTTTGTCTTATCGTTAATCGCGTTTTCAAAAGCGCCCTCTTCATCCGGGTCTACGAACGTTGCGGTGATGCCGTACTGCGGGAGCGTGTGCTCGAGCAGATTGTAGGTGCCGCCGTAGATGGTCTTCGCGGAAACGATGTTGTCACCTGCGCTTGCGAGGTTGAGAAACGTATAGTTGATGGCTGCTGCACCAGAAGCGACGCCAAGCGCTGCCACGCCGCCCTCAAGGGCTGCAATGCGCTGCTCAAATGCGTCCACGGTGGAGTTCGTCAGACGGCCGTAGATGTTGCCTGCATCTGCGAGCGCGAAGCGGGCTGCTGCGTGTGCGGAGTTCTTAAAGACGAAGGAAGTCGTCTGGTAGATCGGCACTGCGCGGGCATCGGTAGCGGGGTCCGGGTTCTCCTGACCTGCGTGCAGCTGGATGGTTTCAAAATGGTAGTTGTTATCATATGTATAGCTCATGGTAATACCTCTTTCATAATTTCAGAATTTAATTTTTGTTTTAACGGATTTTGAGAAGTTGACGAAAAGCTGAGCTTCACATTCGTCCGTTTCTGAAATTGTGGCGAAGCATTTGCCGGAAAAGGGATCGCATCATTGGGGTGCGCCTCCTTTGAGATTTACTTCGGTTTTTATGTTTGAAGATTTCATAACACTCAAAACATATTGACTTGGTATGTTTTGTATGATACACGCTGGATTGCAATTTGTCAACCCCTAAAATGCAAAAATTGAAGAAAACTTTCGGAAACCATACTATTATATGGGGGAAACTGCATTTTGCATTGCAAAGCGGCGGATCGTTTCAACGAATTTTAAAGGTAAAAGAAAAAGTGAAAAAAGATGTTGACAAATTTACCCTGTGGTGATAGGATATAAACAAGCTCAATAACCTATAAAATAAGTAGGTTTCATAAGTTTAGTAAAACAAGGCAAAGGAGAGACGCGATATGAACCCGTTTCCGTACAGTCGGCGATGTTGCGCCGCAGCCTGAAACGATACAAGAATGCAAACTCATTTATATAAAGTATTTTAAGGAGGCTTTACCATGCGTGTATATCGGAAAATCACAGACCTCATCGGCGGCACTCCGCTTCTTGAACTCACCAACTACGAAAAAGCAAATGAACTGAACGCGAAAATCTACGCGAAGCTTGAGTATTTCAACCCGGCAGGTAGCGTAAAGGACCGTATCGCAAAAGCGATGTTGGACGACGCCGAGGAAAAGGGCCTCTTGAAGCCCGGCGCAGTTATCATTGAACCGACAAGCGGCAACACGGGCATCGGCCTTGCTTCCGTTGCGGCTTCCCGCGGTTATAAGGTAATCCTTACCATGCCGGAGACGATGAGTGTGGAGCGCCGCAACCTTTTGAAGGCTTACGGTGCGGAGCTTGTCCTCACCGAAGGTGCAAAGGGTATGCCGGGCGCTATCGCAAAGGCGAAGGAGCTCGCCAAGCAGACCCCAAACAGCTACATTCCGAGCCAGTTCACGAACCCGGCAAACCCGGCGGTGCACCTGAAGACGACCGGCCCGGAAATCTGGGCAGACACGGACGGCAAGGTCGATATTTTCGTTGCAGGCGTCGGCACGGGCGGCACGCTTTCCGGTGTAGGCGCGTACCTCAAGTCGCAGAACCCCAATGTTAAGGTTGTCGCGGTGGAACCGGCTACCTCCCCGGTCCTCTCCGGCGGCAAGGCGGGCCCGCATAAAATTCAGGGCATCGGCGCGGGCTTTGTGCCGGATACGCTGAACACCGACATTTACGATGAGATTCTCCCCGTGCAGAACGAGGACGCGTTTGCGACCGGCCGCGCGCTGGCACGCAGCGAGGGCGTTCTGGTGGGCATCTCCTCCGGCGCGGCAGTCTTTGCGGCAGCACAGCTTGCAAAGCGTCCGGAAAACGCAGGCAAGGTCATCGTGGCGCTTCTGCCCGATACCGGCGAACGGTACCTCTCCACGCCGATGTTTGCAGACTGATACAGCATACAAGAATCCAAACACATATCTTTGGGATAGAAAAATGAATGAGGGAAAGGGGCAAGGCTTTTGGGCTTTGCCCTTTTTCGCGGGTTTAAAGGAGTTTATAGAGGGCGTTTTCGCAGTAAATTACCGGCAAAAATAAAACTCTTGAAAACCTACTAAAAACATGTTATTATGGTATAAAGTCTGCGGCGGACGGTGAGCCCGCTTGTTTTATTCCGGAAACGCTATTTTACATAAAGGATGGATACCGCATGAAAATTTCCACCAAAGGGCGCTATGCGCTGCGTATGCTGCTGGATCTCGCACAGCACCAGAATGACGGCTACGTCGCGCTGAAGGACATTGCCCGCCGTCAGAATGTCTCCAAAAAATATCTGGAGCAGATCGTGCCGATGCTCAATAAATCCGATATTCTTCTTGCAAGCCGCGGTTTTCAGGGTGGATATCGTCTGGCACAATCGCCGGATAAATACACCGTGGGCATGATTCTGCGCATCACGGAGGGCAGTCTCGCGCCCGTCGCGTGTCTCGATCACGACCCCGTTCTGTGCGACCGCAGTGCAGACTGCATCACGCTGCCCGTGTGGCAGGGGCTCAGCCGCGCCATCAACGAATACCTTGACAGCATCACCCTGCAGGATATATTGGATCAGCAGCAGGCGACTTTCGTCAACGATTACAGCATTTGATAAAAAAGATACCGCATTCGGTTTGTAGGCTGAATGCGGTATCTTTCTATTTGATTTGAAATCACTCGCCGGAATTTAACAGCGCTTCGGCTTCATCTGCGTCCATTTTGTCTACGTTATGCAGTTTCCTTTGAATTGTCGTATTTCTCTTTTGCGCAGCCTCGATACTTGAACCGGCTTCATCGATTTTCTTCTTTGCTTTAGCAAGGAGAGATTCAAACAAATCATATTGTGAGCTTACGGCACTGAGCGTCTTTTGAATTTCTGTTGTCTTTTTGTTTAGTGCGATAGTGCGGAAACCGACATTCAACGTGTTGAGAAACGCGGTGATTGTGGTCGGACCGCAGATCATGATGCGATACTTGTTTTGGATTTCCTCGCACAAGCCGGGGCGGCGCAGCACCTCGGAGTAAAGCCCCTCGGTAGCAAGGAACATAATGGCAAAATCCGTTGTCTTTGGGACATTGATGTACAGCTCGGCAATCGTTTTTGCCTGATTTTTAATGTTCTGCTCCAGAGATTTTTGCGCGGCTTCCAGAGCCTCTTTATCGGCTTTTTCGGCAGCCTCGCAAATGCGTATGTAGTCTTCTTGCGGGAACTTGGAGTCGATGGGGAGCCATACGGTCTCGCCGTCTTTTTCACGGGAGGGGATCTTAACGGCGAACTCGACGCGCTTTGTATCATTTTTCGTAGATACGTTGCAGTCGTATTGATCTTTGGTGAGTGTTTGCTCCAGTATATTGCCGAGTTGCACCTCTGCCCATGTTCCGCGCGCTTTTACATTTGTCAGCACGCGCTGGAGTGCGGTCACATCGCCGGTGATCTTACGCATTTCGCCGAGTGACTCGTAAACACTTTTAAGCTGCTCACCGACGACTTTAAAGCTGCTGTCCAGACGTTTGGAAAGCGTATCTGTCAACTTTTCATCAACGGTCATGCGCATCTGTTCAAGCTTCTTTTCGTTGTTTTCTTGTAGAGCGGTTAAACTTTTTGTAAGCGTTTCATTGATATGTTCATTCTGCTGTGCGCTGATTTCGCGCATTTGCTCAAGTTTTTTCTCAGTGCTTTCCTGCAAAGCTTTTAGGTTTTGTGTTAAGGCGCTGCTTATTTTTTCATTCTGCTCCATATTGGCTTGACGCATTTGGTCGAGCTTCTTTTCATTGCTCTCGAGTAGTGAATCGATATTCTTCGTCAAGGTTGTGCTGAGCTTTTCGCTTTGCTGCGTGTTGATCTGCTGAATTTCGCGTATCAGGGCGTTCATTTCGCTCAAACGGCTATTTAAGCTTTCGGATGTTTCTTTTCGACTACGTGAAAACTCATCGGCAATATAGGTTTCAATATGCTGAAAATTGCTTTCGTAATTCGTATTTGTTGCAGTATTTTCACTTTTTGGCTTCTTGAGAAGAAAGACAATCTGCAAAATAAGAACAATTGTAATGAGTCCAATCAAAATATATAGCTCCATTTTCATTCTCCTTTGTTTTTTCTCATGTTATCACAAGTGATTTGAAAAGTAAACAACCGATCTATAGTTATATGTAGAAAAGCTCCCCCGAAACGAATTCGGGAGAGCTTTTGTCATACAATGTTATTATATTTGCTTGCGGACGATGGTGTATTCGTCGCCGGGGCGGTAGTACGGGCAGTTTTGAAAGCGGCCGCCGATGAACTGGGCGGTCTCGTCCTCGTCTAAGTCCATATCGCAGACATAGAAGCCGTACTCATCGTCGTACTCGTAATACAGGCAGTCTTCGCATTTTGAGGTATTTTCAAACATACTATCGCCTTACAGAACGCTTTGCAGGAACTGGCGCGTGCGGTCGTGCTTCGGATTTGTGAAGATCTCCTTCGGGGAGCCTTCCTCCAAAATCGCGCCATCATACATGAACACCACGCGGTCTGCCACTTCGCGGGCAAAGCCCATTTCGTGCGTGACAACAAGCATCGTCATGCCTTCTTCCGCAAGCTCCTTCATGACGTTCAGAACGTCGCCGACAAGCTCCGGGTCAAGGGCGCTGGTGGGCTCATCGAACAGCATCATTTTCGGCTCCATGGCGAGCGCGCGGGCGATGGCCACACGCTGCTGCTGGCCGCCGGAAAGCTTTGCGGGGTAGGAATCGAGCTTATCGCCGAGGCCGACCTGATTTAAAAGCTTCACGGCCTTTTCTTTGGCTTCCTTTTCCGGCACGCCCTTTACGTTCATCGGGGCGAGCATGACGTTTTGCAGTGCCGTTTTGTGCGGGAAGAGGTTGAAGCGCTGAAACACCATACCCATCTCAAGCAAAATAGCGGCGCGCTCTTTATGCGGCAGCTTTACCTGATTGTGGCCGTTCACGCGGTCTTCGATGAGCTTGTCGTCGATCCAGATCTTGCCGCTCGTAGGCTTTTCAAGGTGGTTTAAAGAGCGCAGATACGTCGATTTGCCGGCGCCGGACGGTCCGATGATGACGACCACTTCGCCCGGCTCTACGGTGAGGCTGACGTTTTTCAGCACATCTACGGAGCCGAAGGACTTACAGATATTTTCCGTTTTAATGATAGACATAGCCGTATTCCTCCTTATTCGTAGATGGACAGGCGCTTTTCAAGGCGATTGAAAATAACGGTGAACACGCCGGTGATGATGAGGTAGATGATCATAGCCGGGATATAAACGAGAGCGCTCGCCTTGTTGGAAGCGATAATCTTCGTCTGGTAGGTCAAATCGGTCAGCGCGATGATGGACACAAGAGAGGTATCCTTCAGCACCATGACGAACTCGTTGCAGATCGGCGGAATCATGCGGCGGTAGGCCTGCGGGATGATGACAAGGCGCATCGCCTGCGAGTGGGTGAGACCGAGCGCCGTGGAAGCTTCGAGCTGGCCTTTATCGATGGACTGAATGGCTGCGCGGATGATCTCCGCGAGGTAGGCCGCGACGTTCAGCGAGAACGCGATCCAAGCGGCCAAAAAGCGGCTTTGAATATTGAACGCCGGAACGAGCTGCGGCAGCGTGTAATAGAGGAAAAACAGCTGCATCAGAAGCGGCGTGCCGCGGAAGAAGAAGATGTACGCGCCGCACACGGAGCGGAGTACGGTGTTTTTGGAGATCTTGCCGAGGGCAAGAAACACGGCGAGCACGAGTGCCGTCAGCACGGAGGTGACGGAAAGCGCAAGCGTTACGCCGGTGGCCTGGAGCAGCGCCGGCATCCAGCCGATGATTTGTTGAATGGCGTTCATGGTGATATCCTTTCCGATATAAATGGGGCAAGAGACCTCAAAACGGGGCCTCCTGCCGAAATTTCATTTTACGTTATTGCGCTTATGCGTCCTTCTTTGTGACGATGACGAGCTGGTTGGAGAGGTACGGCTCGGTCATTTCATACGCTTCCTGACGCTCCGGGGTGATGGAAACGCCGGCGATGATCATATCGTACTGGCCCTTATCGAGGCCTGCGAAAACGCCGTCGAAGGAGGTGTTGACAAACTCGACCTCAAGGCCGAACAGCTTGCCGATCTCTTCTGCCATATCAACGTCAAAGCCCTGGTACACAAGGCCGCTGTCGTCGGTGTACTCAAGCGGCGGATAACCGGCCTCAAAGCCAATAGTCAAAACGCCGTCCTTAACGGTCTTGACCTTACTCGGGTCAACGGTCGGTTCCTCGGTGACGTTGCGCACGCCCTCGGTGACATCGGTGCCGAAGTGCTTCATGGCGAGCTCGGAGATTTTGCCGTTATAATAAAGCGTGTTGATGGCGTTTTCGGTCTGCTCCAAAAGGTCTGTGTTGCCTTTCTTGATGCAGACGCCCATCGGTTCGCCTTCGTCGCTTTTCCAAACGCTCTGGAATTTAGAGTCGTCGTCTGCGAGGTAATACGCCGCGACAACGCTGTCTACGTACACGGCATCTGCACGGCCGAGCGAAACGTCATCAAAGCACTGCGTAATCTTTTCATACGGGAGAATCTCGACGTCAACGCCCTCTTCCTGCATTTTCTGCAGAGCGTCGTGGGCGGTGGTGCCGGTCTGCACGCTGACTTTGGCGCCGGCGAAATCGTCTGGGCTTTCGATCTTCTTTGTACTGGAGCTGCTGCATGCGGTGGCGGAGAGTGCCATTACGCCGGCGAGTACGGCAGCAAGGATTTTCTTCATTTTCATGTGTTTTGTCCTTCTTTCTCAATTTTCCCCGATAAAGAGATACAGTCGTTTCACTGTACCAATCGATTAGAATACTTGTATTCTACCCCCAAAATCCGTTTGGGTCAATAGCGAAACTGCCAAATTAATGTATATTTATACATATATACATAGGTATTTTTCAAGATTTGTGGGTAAAATCGGCGTTTTTACTTCAACGTGACAATGACAAGCTGATTCGAGACATACGGTTCCGTAAGGTCATACGCGGCCTGACGTTCCGGCGTAATGGACACGGACGAGATGATGACGTCGTACTGCTCTTTATCAAGGCCCGCAAAAATGCCGTCCCACGCGGTGTTGACAAACTCGATGTCTACGCCCAGCACCTCGCCGAGCGCTTTTGCAAAGTCGATGTCGAAGCCCTGATATTCAAGCCCTGCGTCATCGGTGTACTCCATCGGCGGGTAGCCGACTTCCACGCCGACGGTTAAGGTGCCGTCCTTGAGTGTTTTAAGCTTAGAAAGGTCAAGCACCGGCTTTTCCGTCACATTGCGCACACCGTCCACATCGGCGGCGGAGCCGAAGTGCTTTTCGGAAAGCTGCGCCATGGTGCCGTCATAATATAAGGTATCAATCGCGCCTTCGATGAGCTCTTTCAGATCGTCGTTGCCCTTTTTAAGACATACGCCGATTGGCTCGCCGGTTTCGCTCGTCCATGTTTTCTGGTATTTCGTGTCGTCCTCCGCGAGGTAGTAACCCGCGACGACGCTGTCCACGTACACGGCATCCACGCGGCCGAGTGCGAGGTCGTCAAAGCACTGCGTCACCTTTTCGTACGGCAGCACGTTGATGTTCATGCCCTCGTCCTGCATATCCTGAATGCTTTCGTGCGCGGAGGTCGCCGTCTGCACGGAAATTTTCGCGCCCTCAAAGTCCGCCGGGCTTTCAATCTTCTTCGTACTGCCCGAACATGCCGCAAGTGAGAGCATCATAGCGCCAATTAAAAATGAAGCGCAAATCTTTTTAATTTTCATTTTACATTCACCCTTCCGCAATATACCTTTAAGCTTTGGTTTGTATAATTTTGAAGATGAATGTATTTTACGCCGATTTCATTCAAAAATCAAGCGAAATAATGCACAAACTAATGTATATTTATACGTATATACATGGTGAATTTTGAAAAAGAAAAGCCTGCGTTGTGCAGGAGCTCAAAATGAGAGTTGCATAACGCAGGCTTTTAGGATTCGGTTTAGTCCATGTAACCGCCTTGCATGGGGGAGTGTGCCGTTTGCGTGAAGCGCTTTAAAACGCCGTGCGTGTAGCGGCTCTTAAACGGTGGCAGCGCTTTGCGGCGCTCGTTAAACACGCGCTGCACTTCTTCCTCGCTGCATTTTTCGCCGTTGATACCGACGACGCGCAGAATACGCTGCGGAATGTCGATCTCGATAAGGTCGTTTTCTTCGATTAAAGCGATGGGGCCGCCCTGTGCGGCTTCCGGCGAAATATGGCCGATGGCGGGACCCTTGCTTGCACCGGAGAAGCGACCGTCCGTCAGCAGCGCAATGCTGGCAGAAAGCTCCGGGTCGCTCGAAATGGCTTCGGTGGTGTAGAACATTTCCGGCATACCGCTGCCGCGCGGGCCTTCATAGCGGATGATGACGGCGTCGCCCGGCTGAATTTGGTGCGTTAAAATGGCGTGGATGGCATCTTCCTCGCAGTTGAACGGGCGCGCCTTCAGAAGCGCCTTGTGCATCTCCTTCGGCACGGCGCTGTGTTTTACGACCGCGCCGTCCGGGGCGATGTTGCCGCGCAGAATGGCAATGGCGCCGTTTGTGCCGATGGGATCATCGAACGAGCGGATGATATCCGTGCGCTTGAGACCGGTTTTCTTTAAATAGGTATCACACTTCTCGTAGAAGCCGTTTTTCTTTAAATCTTCCAGATTTTCGCCGAGCGTTTTACCCGTGACGGTCATTACATCGCGATGCAGGTGGTCTTTGATTTCCTCCATGATGCGCGGTACGCCGCCTGCATAATAGAAGTACTGCGCGGGCCACTCGCCTGCGGGACGGATATTCAAAAGATAATGCGCGCCGCGGTGCATGCGGTCGAACGTATCCGCGTCGAGCGGAATGCCGAACTCATGCGCGATGGCGGGCAGGTGCATCAGCGTGTTTGTGGAGCCGGAGATGGCCGCGTGTACCATGATGGCGTTTTCGAACGATTTCAGCGTGACGATATCGGACGCTTTCACGCCCTTTTTCGCGAGTGCCACGGCGGTTTTGCCGGCTTCCTCCGCCGCAAAGGAAAGATCTTCGCAGGTGGCGGGCATCAGCGCCGTGCCGGGCAGCATGAGGCCGAGCGATTCCGCCATAATCTGCATGGTGGACGCGGTGCCCATGAACGAGCATGCACCGCAGGAGGGGCACGCGTGGTGCTTGTAATACGTGAACTGCTCCTCGGTAATCTCGCCGCGCTCATACATGGCGCTGTATTTGCCGATCTGCTCCAGCGTTAAAAGGTCGGGACCCGCGTCCATCACACCGCCCGTCACGAACACGGCCGGAATGTTGATGCGGCCGATAGCCATGAGCAGCGCAGGCACGGATTTATCGCAGCTTGCGAGGAAAACGCCGCCGTCAAACGTTGTCGCGTTGGCGTGAATTTCCACAAGGTCGGCGATGATGTCGCGCGAGGGCAGGGAATAATTGATGCCATCGTGCCCCTGTGCCATGCCGTCGCAAATATCGGTCGCAAAGTAAAGCGCACCCTTGCCGCCCGCTTCGTATGCGCCCCGGCTTGCTTTCTGCGCCAAATTTAGAAGGTGCGCGGAGCCGGGGTGGCTCTGCCCGTAGGTGCTTTCAATTAAAATCTGCGGCTTTGTGAGGTCCTCCTCTTTCCAGCCCATGCCCATGCGCAGCGGGTCCATTTCCGGCGCAAGCTTGCGAACTTCCTGACTTTTCAACATGTTGATTCCCTCTTTGATGATAACTTTATGCGGCAGCAAATGCGCCGATCTCAAAATCGGCATAGGTGCCGTCTTTATTTTGCTTTGCAGTGCAGTCTAAAAAGTAAGAGGCGCCGTCCCCGGCACGCCATTTTTCGGCGTCAAACGTCAGCACGCCGTTTTCGTCGTTTTTCTCCGTGATCTTGAATAAGCAGCCGTCTTCCCATAAAAGCTCGTCCGTTTCTAAGTAGCCCTCGTCTTGCAGCTCTTTAAACGTGAACGTGAGCGGGCAGCGCTCCGTAAACTCCCCAAACCGCCACGCAATCGCCTGTATCTCGCCTTTTGTAAGCGGCGTTTTGGTCAGATCGACGGAGACATATTCGGTGTCGCTTTGCAGCGTTTCGTCCGTGTTGAATAATTCCTGCAGCACGGACAAATACAGCACGCATCGCCCGTCTGTTTCATTTTCGCGTACGGTGATTTTCTGCACGTTATCGGGCTCGCTCGGGTAAATGGCTTTGATATATCCGCCGTAGGTGACGTCCACCATCATGCCGGGGATGAGGTCATTCGGCGCGTCCTCCGGCCTTGCGCAGCGGTACACGCCGTCGTCTTTACCGGCGAGCAAAAGCAGATTGCCCGAAATATCGACGAGGCGTGCGGTGAGCGTTGCAGTCTCGGCCGCGCTCGGTTCTGATGCGGTACTTTGCGGGTTATCTACGCCGCTCAATTCTGCCGATACGCTTTGGCACGCGGTGAAAAGCAGCAGAAAACACAAAAGAAAAGCGAATAAATGGGTTTGTAAACGGGTCATAAGGCCAACTCCTTTCACTTTATACGTAGGAAAAGGGGTTCATTCGGTTACAAAATCATCATAGCAGATTTAGAAGTCTGTTACAAGATACAAATACTTTTTGTTTTGACTTTTGTGCTTAAATTGTCTATACTGTGTACAAGTTGACAAAAAGGGAGCGAAAGCTATGCGGCAGGTAGTTGTAAATGATTTGGTATTCGGCAGCGGCAGAATGAAAATTTGTGTGCCGGTGTGCGAGAAGACAACGGAAGCGGTTTTAGACGCCGTAAAAGAGGTCAAGACCACCCCGGCGGATCTTATCGAATGGCGCATCGATTATTTTGACGAGGACATGTTTGCGGCCGCGCCGGAAATTTTTAAAGCAGCTGCGCCATTGCCCGTGCTGTGCACATTCCGCACAAAAGCGGAGGGCGGCGAAAAAGCGATAGATCCCATGGACTATTTTGCGATGAACGCGCAGCTGAGCGCCTTGGGTGCGCCGCTTGTCGATTTAGAGCTTTTCCTTTGCGAGCAGTACGATGACATTGCAAAGGCGACCGTTCAGGCTATGCACGATATGGGTACGAAGCTTATTATCTCAAACCATGATTTTGCCAAAACGCCTGCACGCGAGGAAATCGCCGACCGCTATAAGCGTATGATGGCGTTAAATGCCGACCTGCCGAAAATCGCCGTGATGCCGCAGAATGAGCGCGATGTGATGGTGATGCTGGCGGCGATGAATGAATCCACTGCGTTCTGCGGGCCGCTCATCGGCATTTCCATGGGCGAGCTCGGCAAGGTGACGCGCGTGCGCGGCGGGGCGTTCGGCTCTGTGATGACGTTTGCGTCAAAAGGAAAAGCCTCCGCACCGGGACAAATCGATGCAGAGACTTTATCTAAAATGCTGAATGAAAATTAAATTTTAAAAGTGCTTTTCAAGCGTAAACACGGTCTTCACTTCGCCGACGGGCGTGTCGTTGTCGTTGACGGTGACGCCGTTGTTAAGCGAGACGAGCATCTTATCGGTATCGGCGTTATAGTAGCCGATCTGGCGGAAAATCTCGCGGATGATGAGCGGCCAGACCGCCTCGGTGCCGTCCTTAATCTTGAAGGAGATGCCGATGCGCTCCTTTTTAAGGCCGATGCCGTACACGCCGTTCGCGCCGCCCTTTGCGATGATGTTCGCATCGTGGTTGATGAGGGAGCACAGGTAGCCCGTGCCGCGCATCATGTGCGGATATTCATGGATACGCGGGACAAAGCGGCGGGCAGCGTCCTGCAGAACGTCGTCCTGAATGGTATCGATGCACGCGAGGTTCTTATATGCCGTCGCGATGTTCTTCATCGGGTAAGCGAACACCGGCACGCCGCAGCCGTCGATGCCGATGACGACCTTTTCTTCCGGGTACTCGGAGAGCACGCTCATGGTGCGCAGCACTTCGTTCTGTCCGACGGAGCCGACCTTCCAGTAATCCTTCACGTCGCCGCCCATTTCACGCTGGGTGAGCATGAGCGCCGCGTGCTTGCCGCTGCAGTTGTGGTAGAGCTTCGACTTCGGCAGACCCTGACGGATGCGTTCTTCGTTTGCTTCCGTAGAGCCCGGCACGGTCGGCTTCATGATGAGGTCTTCCGGATTTAAGTCGGCCTTTTTCATGATGGATTTCAAAGCGTTGACGTGGAAGCTTTCGCCGAGATGCGAGCCTGCGAACAGCACGGTTTCTTCATCGGTAAAACCGTATTTTTCATCGAGGTGATGCGCGATAACGGGCAGCGCCTGCACGGGCTTCGAAGCGGAGCGGTAGAAAACCATGGCCTCCGGGTCGCCTGCGGAGTAGATGACCTTGCCCTTTTCATCTACAATGCTGATGTAGCCGTAATGCGTCAGGTCCAAAAGCCCGCCGCGGAATTCTTCTGTTAAACGAACGGTATCTGACATAATCTCGTCCCCTGTCTTTAGAATTTAACGATTTATCTTTCTTTTTACGTTCAAAGCTATTATAATCTTTTTTAGAGGATTGTAAAGGCATTTGTGTGAGAATAGTTGAAAGTGCAGAAAGGGGCGTATTTTAAAGCGCCGCAGATAGGACAAATAAACGAAAGTTGGTATAAATATGAAAGATAAAGTATTGTTTGAGGTTTGCTGTGGCTGTTTTGAAGACGCCGTACAGGCCGAAAAAGGCGGCGCAGACCGCATTGAACTCAATTCCGCGCTGTTTTTGGGCGGTCTTACGCCGAGCATCGGCACGGTGCAGGCCGTGAAAAATACACTGAAAATTCCCGTGATGTGCATGGTGCGTCCGCGCGAGGGCGGATTTTGCTACACGGATTTCGATTACATGACTTGCTGCCGCGATATGGAGGCACTGTTAAATGCAGGCGCGGACGGCATCGTCTTCGGCTTTTTGAAGCCGGACGGCACGGTTGACACCGACCGCTGCGCCGATTTTATCGGGAAAATCAAGAAAATCAACCCGAACGCCGAGATTGTGTTCCACCGTGCCATTGACGTGGTGCCGGACGTATTTAAAGCACTCGACGATCTTATTGCCCTCGGTGTGACGCGCGTTTTGACGAGCGGCCAGCGTGAAAGCGCGATAAAGGGCGCAAAGACTGTGAAAAAGATGATCGAATACGCAAGTGACCGCATCGATATTCTGCCCGGCGGCGGCATCAACACGCAGAATGTCGGGGAATTTATCAACGAGACCGGCACGCACAGTGTACACGCCTCGGCGCGCTCCCTGCGGCACGACACAAGCGTCTGCGGCAACCCGGAGATCTTTTTCGGCGGCAAATTGAACGGCGTGGGTATCCCGGAGAACGAATATAAAGTGACGGACAGCGCTTTGGTGCAAAACGTCGTCGCAGCGATTGAAGCGCGGTAAGCTTTACCCGGAGAAAGGGGATTTTAGGTGAAAAACGATATTGACAGCATTTTGGATGCGCTGTTTTCCGGCGGAAAGCTGAACGTGGGCAGCGGCACGAAAAGCCGCGCCGCAAAAGACGCCGAGGATTTTTTGAACAGCATCGAAAAAACGAATGCCAACATGCAGAGCAGCCTGAATCGGCAGATCAGCGACCTCGATAAGCTGACGAGCGACGCGCAGCGCAGTATGGACGAAATGCGTCGTCTGCTGGACGCCGAGGGTCTGACCGGCACGCCCGAAATGGAAGCGCCGAAATCGGAGACCGCAGAAAAAAAGCCGAAGGCAAAGGGCGCGGAGGAGCCGCCGCAGGACCCCGCGCAGTCGTTCCGCGAGGCGAGGGAAGCGACGGGCAGAACGGTCATTGGGCAGGACGCATTTTTGGACAGCCTGTTCACCGCATTTCGCCGCCCGAGCGTGACGGGGCGCGAAAACGGCAAGCCCGCGGCGGTCGTCGTGATCTCCGGCAAAGAGGGCACAGGCAGGCACAGTGCGCTTGCGGCTTCGGCTGCGGCGCTCTGCAAAGAGGGCGTTTTGAAAAACGGCGAGGTCACGAATATCGATCTTTCCCGCTACCCGAACGCCGAAGACGGTAAATTACTCACACAGGATCTTTTTTCCGCGCTGCACAGCGAAAACGATATTGTGCTGTTTGAAAATTTTGAGCAGTGCCACAAATCTTTGCTGCCCATGGTGGCGGCGCTGTGCGAGACGGGCGTTTTAAAATTAGCTTCGCGTTATGCTTTGCAGAAAGGCATGCTCATCGATGTCGGCACGGCGCTTGTGCCCGATGCCGTCAGCGAAATTTCCGTAAACGGGAAGTACCTCGTCTTTTTGACGAGCCAAAAGGACAGCGCGTTCACCGATGCGTTCGGCGCGGCATTTTTGTCCTCCGTCACGGATTTCTGCCGCACGGCGGAATTCACGCGCGAGAGCCTGCTCAGGATCGGCGAAGCGGCGCTCGGTGCATTAAACGACCGCACAAAGGCTAAGCTAAACTACACGTTCACGTTCGGTGAAGATGCCTCGGCGTTTTTGGCGGATAAATTCAGTCGCCGAGACGGCGTGGAGAGCATGGCGCGGCTGACGGAACGTTGCTTCCGCCTTTTGAGCGAAGAAAAGCTGCGCCGCGCGGAAAAGGACGGTGAAAAGACCGTTTCCGGCACACTCGGCGTAAAAGACGGTGTGCTTATGTTCACATTCCCGGATTTTGCCGTCACGGTGGAAGAAGAGAAAAAGCAGGCGGCAGACCCGAGAGCTGCCGAAGAAGTGAAATCGGAGCTTAACGAGATCATCGGACTTAATGAAGTGAAGGACTACGTGCTGTCGCTTGAGCAGAACTATATCATTCAGCGGCTGCGCGAAGCGCGCGGCATGAAGGCCGATGTGCCCACCATGCACATGATCTTTACCGGCAATCCCGGCACGGGCAAAACGACCATCGCAAGGCTCGTTTCACGCTATTTAAAAGCCATGGGTGTGCTGAGCGGCGGGCAGCTGATTGAAGTCACGCGCGCCGACCTTGTAGGCAAATACGTCGGTCACACCGCACCGCTCACGCAGCAGGTCATTCGCTCTGCGCTCGGCGGCGTGCTGTTCATCGATGAGGCATATTCGCTGTACCGCGGCGCAGACGACAGTTTCGGACTGGAAGCCATCGATACCATCGTCAAGGGGATGGAGGACCACAGAGAAGACCTTATCGTTATTTTGGCGGGCTATACAAAAGAAATGGAGGAGTTTCTCACGGCGAACTCCGGCCTGCGCTCGAGATTCCCGAATATCATCGAGTTTCCAGATTATACGGCGGAGGAGTTACTGGCCATTACAAAGCTGACTGCAAAGAAAAAGGGCTATACGATCGATGAAACATGCGAAACGCCGCTGCTTCAATATTACGAAAAGCGGCAGGCAACGGACGCCAGAACGGCGGGCAACGGACGCTTGGTGCGCAATTTGGTTGAGGACGCGATCTTAAACCAGTCTCGCAGATTGACGGGCGGAGACGTGACAAGGCTGACGGAAGCGGAGCTTGCGGCGCTTTTAAGCGAGGATTTTGACCTAAGCGAAGGATAGAAACGGTGTGAAACCGCACGAAAATGATGAAAGTGTAAACATTTATCGATTTCTCTTGCAACTTTTAAAAGAAAGCTTTACAATACAAGATTGGAGAGACCGAAAGTTTCAGTAAACTTCCATTCTGTGATAAGCGAAAGGCAACCGAGCGAATAAAGTTTTGCTCAAGCTTTTTCAAAAGCTTGTCAGATTCCAAAGGTGAAACCTTTGGTCGCTTTCCGCAGAAAGCGAAATCCTGTTGCGTTCGCGAAGACTAGGATAGTAGTATTGGAGCGTCCGGGGGACGTTCCAATACGTAGGAAACCCAGTCAATGGGTTTCCTGAACGACTTGTTCAAAAACAAGTCGTTAGAACAGCGAAGCTGCGCGGTCTCACCAAAAAAGCAAACCGTAAATTATTGCGAAAGGGCATGAGAATATGACGAAAATCGATATTTTTTCCGGCTTCCTCGGCGCAGGCAAAACCACGCTGATCCGCAAGCTGATCTCCGAAGCTTTTAAGGGCGAAAAGCTCGTCCTCATCGAAAACGAGTTCGGCGAGATTGCCATTGACGGCGGCTTTTTGCAGGACGCCGGCATTGAAATCACCGAGATGAGCCAGGGCTGCATCTGCTGCAGCCTTGTGGGCGACTTCGGCAAGGCGCTGCGTCAGGTGCTGGAGACCTACCACCCGGACCGCATTTTGATCGAGCCGTCCGGCGTAGGCAAGCTGAGCGATGTGATCCGCGCCGTGCAGAACCTGCACATGGAAGACGTTACGCTGAATAGCTTCACCACCGTTGCTGATGCAAACAAGTGCAAAATGTACATGAAGAACTTCGGCGAGTTCTATAACGACCAGATCGAGCACGCAAACTCCATCATTCTGAGCCGCACGGACGGTATCAAGCCCGAAAAGCTTGAAGCCTGCGTCGCTCTGTTGCGCGAGCACAACCAGAACGCCACCATCATTACCACCCCGTGGGATCAGCTCACCGGCGCACAGATTCTCGAGACGATGGAGCGCAAGAATACCCTTGAAGAGGAGCTGAAGCTCCTTGCCGAGGAGACCGAGCACGAGCATCACCATCACCACGATCATGACCACGAAGAGCATGACGAGCACTGCACTTGCGGCTGCCATGACCACCATGACGATGACGACGAGCACGAGCATCACCATCACGACCATGATGAGCATGATGAGCACTGCACCTGCGGCTGCCACGACCACCATGGCGATGACGACGAGCACGAGCATCACCACGATCATGACCACGATGAGCATGACGAGCACTGCACCTGCGGCTGCCATGACCACGATCACGACCATGATGAGCACGACCACGAGCATCACCACCACCATCATCATGCCGACGAGGTGTTCACAAGCTGGGGCACCGAGACGACCCGCAAGTTCACGAAGGACGAGATCGAGCACATCCTCGAGGAGCTCGACAACAGCGAAAAGTACGGTATGATCCTGCGTGCAAAGGGCATCGTCGCAGGCCGGGACGGCGAGTGGATCCACTTCGACTACGTGCCGGAGGAGACCTCTGTGCGCAGCGGCAGCGCCGGTGTCATCGGCCGCCTGTGCGTCATCGGTTCTCACATCAACGAGGCCGCAATCGAAGCGCTGTTCGCGTAATGCGGGCTGAACCTTACAGAAAGGCGGAATATTGATGGATGATATGCCGGTTTACCTGTTTACGGGCTTTCTCGAATCAGGCAAGACCTCTTTTATAGACGAAACGCTTGCGGATAAGCGTTTCAATAACGGGCAGCGTACCTTGCTGCTCGTCTGCGAGGAAGGCGAGGCGGAGTACGACGAGTCCCGCCCCTACATGAAGAACATCTATGTGGAAAACATTGAGGACGAAGACGAGCTGACGAGCGAAACGCTTGACATCCTCGCGAAAAAGCATCGCGCTTCCCGTGTGCTCATCGAGTACAACGGCATGTGGCAGTTGAAAACGCTGTACGACAACATGCCGGAAAACTGGGCGGTCTATCAGGAATTCATGTTCGCGGATGCGACGACATTCCTCACTTACAACGCCAACATGCGCGGCCTTGTTGTGGATAAGCTCTCCGGCTGCGAGTTGGTCGTGTTCAACCGCTTCACGAAGGACATGGACAAAATGGCGTTCCACAAGATTGTGCGCGGCATCAGCCGCCGCCCGGACATCGCCTACGAGTACACGAACGGCGACGTCGAATACGATGAGATCGAAGATCCGCTGCCGTTTGACATCAACGCGCCGGTCGTAAAGATTGAAGACGGCGATTACGCGCTGTGGTACCGTGACCTTTCCGAAGACCCGAAGAAGTACGACGGCAAGGTCGTCGAGTATAAGGGCCTTGCAGCCGTGAACCCGCGCATGAAGCCGGGCATGTTCTTCTTCGGTCGCCAGCTGATGACCTGCTGCGTGGAGGATATCCAGTTTGCGGGTCTGCTCACGCTGTGCGACGCGGACAAAATGCCGGAAAACGGAAAGTGGTACACCATGCGCCTTTCCGTTGCATATAAGTGGCACAAGCTCTACGGCCGCAAGGGTCCGGTTCTGACGCTTCAGAACATCGAGCCTGCCGAAGCGCCCGCGCAGCCCGTTGCGACGTTCTATTAAGCTTAAATTCATTGCCCGTTGGCTTTTCTGAAAGTCGGCGGGTAATTTTTTTATTTATTTTTCTGTATACGGTGTCGAAAGTGCGCGATTTATGGTATACTAAAAATTACTTAAATATATGAAATGAAAATGGTGATAACTTTGCATACATATCAGCTTGTTTTGCCCTGCCTTTTGGGTGTTGAGGGTCTTGTAGCGGAGGAGCTCCGCGATATGGGCGCGGAAAATGTCGCGCCGGAAAACGGACGTGTGCTGTGCGCAGGCTCCCCGGAGATGATTGCCCGTGCGAATATCCGCTCCCGCTTTGCGGAGCGCGTGCTCGTTTTGCTCGGTACATTTGAAGCGAAAAGCTTTGAAAGCCTGTTTCGCGGCGTGAAGGCCCTGCCGTGGACGGAATGGATCGGCCGCGACGACGCATTTCCGGTCAAGGGGCGGTGCTTATCGAGTCAGCTCATGAGCGTGCCGGACTGCCAGGCCATTATCAAAAAAGCCGTGGTGGAAAGCCTCAAGGAGGCGTACAAGCTGGAGCATTTCCCGGAGACGGGCGCGAACTACCAGATTCAGTTTTTAATTATGAAAGACAAGGTCAGCATTATGCTGGATACGAGCGGCGCGGGGCTGCACAAGCGCGGTTACCGCAAAAATTCCAACGAAGCGCCCATCAAAGAGACGCTTGCGGCGGTCATGGCAAAGCTTTCCCGTGTGCGTACGGACGGCACGCTCATCGACCCTTTCTGCGGTTCGGGTACGATTTTAATCGAGGGCGCCATGCTTGCCATGCACATTGCGCCCGGCCTGCGCCGCCACTTTGCGGCGGAAAAGTGGAAAGCCGTCCCCGGAAATATCTGGGATAACGAGCGCATTGCCGCAAAGGCACTTGAACGCCGCGATGAGGGCTTTTTGGCGTTCGGCTATGACATTGATCCAGAGGCCGTGCGCCTGACGCTTGAAAACGCGAAGAAAGCGGGCGTTGCGCAGTATATCTCCGCAGAAGTGCGCGACATCAAGGATTTCAGCAACGACGGCCCGTTCGGCTGCGTCATCTGCAACCCGCCGTACGGCGAGCGGCTTTTAGACGTAAAAACGGCGGAGGACATCTACAAAACGATGGGGCGTGTCTTCACGCCGAAGCGCGGCTGGAGCTATGCTGCCATCAGTCCGGACGAGCGGTTTGAGACATGCTTCGGTAAAAAAGCCGACCGCCGCCGCAAGCTCTACAACGGCATGATCCGCTGCCAGTATTACATGTATTTTAAGGCATAAAAGATGCTTTAGGGGAGGGTACATATGCGGAATGTTTATATCATCAACCCAAAAGCCGGCAAGCACGATCATACCGTGCAGTTTATGGAGCGCATTCGCGCCGTGCATGCCACGCACGGGGAAGAGCCGGAAATTTATCTCACACAGCGCGCGGGCCATGGCGAGGAGCTGGCAAGAGCGGCCGCCGAAAAGGGCGATGCGGTGCGCATTTGGGCTGTCGGTGGCGACGGCACGGTGCTGGAGGTCGTGCGCGGTGCGGAGTTTCACAAAAACGTCGCCGTGGGCGTATATCCGTGCGGCAGCGGCAACGACTTCGTGCGCTCATTTGGCAAGCGCGAAGTGTTTTTGAACCCGGAAAATCAGCTGTCGGGCAAGACTGTGTCCATCGATATGATCCGCACGCAGCACGGCGATGCCGTGAACATCTGCTCTGTGGGTTTTGACGCCAAGGTGGCGGCGGAGATGAATTATTATAAGCACCTGCCGTTCGTTTCGGGCGAGCTTGCGTATACCATTTCGCTTGCAAAGTGCTTTTTGGGGCACCTTGCGGACAAAATGACCGTAACGTTTTACTATGCGGACGGCACAAAAGAGACCGTTACGGGCGAATTTCTGTTCACGCTTGCGGGCAACGGTCGCTGGTATGGCGGCGGGTACTGCGGCGCGCCAAACTCGGTGATGGATGACGGTCTGCTCGATTTTGTGCTGATCCGAAAGCCCACCTATTCCCGCATTCCGGGCCTTGTGCCGAAGTATAAGCGCGGTGAGCATTTAAGCAACCCGGCGTTTTCCGACCTGCTCGTTTACCGCCGCGGCGTGAAGATCGAAATTCAAAGCGAAAATGAAGTCGTCAGCAATATGGACGGCTTGTGCATCAAGGTGAAAAGCGAGGAATACAACATTCTGCCGCACGCACTGAATTTCATTTTGCCGCGCGGCGCGGCATTGCCGAAGGAGCCGAAAAATGCGCGGTGATACACTCGGAAAAGCGGAAATCTTAACGCCGCGCCTGCGCCTTAGACGCTTTTCCATGCAGGACATGAGCGGCTTTCTGCTGTTTGCCGCCGATGCGGATACCATGCTGCGGGCGGGCTCCAAGCCGGTTTCTACACCGGCGGAGGCGGAGAGTGAATTGAGGCGCGCCGCAGACGACCCGTATGCCTTTGCCATCACCCTGCGCGAAACGGGCGAAGTGATGGGCAAGATCAAGTATCAGCGCGATTACTGCCGCTATAATACGGACAGTATTTCGATTGGCTACGAGCTTTCGCGCCGCTACCGCCATAACGGCTACATGACGGAAGCGCTGCGCGCCATGGTGCAGAACGCGTTTGAAGTGATGAACGTCGAGGTCGTCGCCATCAGCCACTTTGTGGGCAACGAGCCGTCGAGAAAGGTCATCGAGCGCGCGGGATTCATCTTTGAGGGCGTTATGCCGTGCGGCTTTAAGCGGTTTGACGGCGAAATTTTTGACAATGTGTGTTACTCCATCCTGCGTTCGGAGTACGATACGGGGCTCATTTCGTCCGTGCGACGCATGCGGTAAAGCTTACAAATAAATGTGCATGCCCATATTCCGTCAGAAAATTGTGGAAATACCGCTTTTTTCTATTGCCAATGTACAAAAGCAGTGCTAAAATTGAATAAACTCAAAAACTGTGACTTTGTTGTGTCTTGCACCGGCAAAGTCTGTTTTTTAACGCGAAAGAAAGGAAGGAATAAAGATGGAACAGTCTTTTCCGAAGCGCCCGTTCCGCACGCACGGCGGCGCGCATGTGCCGCACCACAAGAACACGGCGCATACCGAAACGCACGTGATGCCGCCGCCCGATGAGATCACGCTGCCTATGACGCAGCACATCGGCGCACCGTGTGTGCCCTTTGTGAAAAAGGGCGACCACGTGTATGTCGGCACCAAGGTCGCGGACAGCGACGCATACGTTTCCGTGCCGATCCATTCCTCGGTTTCCGGCACCGTGAAGGAGATCAAAAAAGTCATTATGCCCGGCGGGCAGGCGGTAGACGCCGTCATCATCACGTCGGACGGGTTAATGGAGCACGACCCTGCGGTATGTCCCCCGCCGGAGATCAAAACGAAGCAGCAGCTGGCCGATGCGGCGCGCGCTTCGGGTCTCGTCGGTCTCGGCGGCGCAGGCTTCCCGGCGCACGTGAAATTAAACGTCCCCCCGGACAAAAAAATCGATACGCTCATCGTCAACGTTGCGGAGTGTGAGCCCTATATTACCTCCGACCACCGCGAGGCGCTCGAAAACGGCAAAAACGTGCTTGCCGGTATTTATAAGATCAAAGAGATTTTAGACGTGCACCGCGTCATCATCGCGATTGAAGACAATAAGCCCGACGCCATCGAAGCACTGACGCGCATTGCGGATGACCCGAAAATGGACCCGAACGACGAAGTGCACGTGTTAAAGTTGCATGCAAGCTACCCGCAGGGCGCGGAAAAAGTGCTGGTGCAGGCGGCAACGGGCAGAAAAGTCCCGGCGGGCGGTCTGCCGGCAGACGTGGGTTGCCTTGTCATGAACATCGGCTCCGTCTCGTTCCTTGCAAGCTACATGCGCACCGGCATGCCGCTAACGATGAAGCGCGTCACGGTGGACGGCAGCGCCGTGCAGAACCCGCAGAATGTCATTGTGCCCATCGGCACAAAAATTCGTGAGGTCATGGAATTCTGCGGCGGCTATAAGGAAGAACCGCAGAAGCTCATCATGGGCGGCCCGATGATGGGCGTCGCCGTGACAACCGACGAGCTGCCGGTCTTAAAGCAGAATAACGGGTTACTCGCGTTCGGTGCGGAAGAAGCGCGCCTTTTGGAGCCGACCGACTGCATCCGCTGCGGCCGCTGCGTTGCGGCATGTCCCATGAACCTTGTGCCCGCAAAGCTTGAAAAATACGCGGAGCGCAAGGACGTGGAAATGCTGAAAAAACTCGACATCATGACGTGCATGGAATGCGGCTGCTGCGCATTCTCCTGCCCGGCGAAACGCCGCATCGTGCAGGCCATTCGTCTCGGCAAATACTATGTAAAGAAGGAGGCGGCTAAAAAGTGAACAAATTCATCGTTTCCTCCTCGCCGCACTTTCAGTCAAAAGACACCACCCAGACCTTGATGCTGGACGTCATTTTGGCGCTGACCCCGGCGATGATTGCGTCCGTCATCATTTTCGGCTTCCGCGCGGCGGTTATTATCCTGACAACGGTTGCGTCCTGCATTTTGAGCGAATACATATCCCGCCGCGTCATGAAGCGCCGCCAGACGGTCGGTGACCTTTCCTGCGTTGTGACGGGCGTTTTGCTCGCGATGAACCTGCCCGTTTCCATCAGCCCCATCATTGCGGCGTTCGGCGGCGTCATCGCCATTGTTGTCGTAAAGCAGATGTTCGGCGGCATCGGACAGAACTTCGTGAACCCCGCGCTGACGGCGCGTATCATTCTGATGAACTCGTTCCCGGCGAAAATGACCGCGTGGACGGCGCCGATGGACCACAGCTTCTCCGATGCCATGACGACCGCAACGCCGCTCGGCGTTCTCTCCGAGGGCACGGGTGCGGCGCTGCCGAGCTACCTCGATATGTTTCTCGGCGACACGGGCGGCTGCCTCGGCGAGACCTGTGCACTCGCACTCATTCTCGGCGGCATTTACCTTGTTGTACGCCGCGTTATCAGCCCGGTTATCCCGGTCACGTACCTTGCAACGGCAGCGGTGCTTTCCGCACTGCTCGGCCGCGACCCGCTGATGGATATTCTTTCCGGCGGCCTCTTGCTCGGCGCGATTTTCATGGCGACCGATTACACCACAAGCCCCATCAACTTTAGCGCACGCGTCATCTATGCCATCGGCTGCGGCGTGCTGACGATTTTAATCCGCCAGTTCGCGTCTCTGCCGGAGGGCGTATCGTACTCCATCGTACTGATGAATATTTTAGTGCCGCTCATTGAGCGCGTTGCGAAGCCGCAGACGTTCGGCAAAATGAAGGCAAAGAAAGCGGGTGACGCAAAATGAAGATCACCGCGAAAGATATTTTAAAACCGGCGCTCATTCTGTTTGTCATCTGCCTTGTCGTCACGGCGCTTCTGGCGGGCACAAACCTGCTGACGAAAGATAAAATCGCCGAGCAGTCCGCACTGGAAGCGGAGCAGTCGAGAAAAGTCGTTTTGAGCGACGCGGACAGCTTTGAAGAAGCGGACGGCTATTACATCGGCAAAGCGAATAACGAAACGGTCGGCTACGTTTTCCAAACGGAGGCGAAGGGCTACGGCGGTGCGGTGAAGGTCATGACCGGCATCAGCACCGACGGGCAGATCACCGGCGTTGTCATTCTGGAGCACAGCGAAACACCGGGTCTTGGCGCGAACGCGGAAAAGGCTTCCTTTACGGATCAGTTTAAGCAGACTGCGCCGGAAAAGGGCATCACGCTTGTGAAGAATAAGGCGCCGTCGGACGGCGAGATCGAAGCCATGACCGGCGCGTCTATCACGAGCCGCGCGGTGACGAACGCCGTCAACGAAGCTATCACAAAGTACAACACGGTAAAGGAGGGCGCATAACATGGCAAAAAGCCTCAAAGAAGAATTTACAAAAGGCATTATCAAAGAGAACCCCGTGCTGCGCCTGATGCTCGGCACCTGCGCGACGCTCGCCGTCACCACGGCGGCCTCGAACGCCATCGGCATGGGCCTTGCGACGACATTCGTACTCGTATGTTCCAACGCCGTTATTTCTCTTCTCAAAAAAATCATCCCGGATAAAGTCCGCATCCCGGCGTACATCACCATTGTTGCGGGTTTTGTTACCATTGTGCAGCTGCTCATCAAGGCCTACGTGCCGGCGCTTAACAAGTCGCTCGGCGTGTTCCTGCCGCTCATCGTTGTCAACTGCATCATTTTGGGCCGTGCGGAAATGTTCGCCAGCAAAAATCCCGTGCTGCCGAGCATCGTAGACGGTCTTGGCATGGGCGTGGGCTTCACCGCCGCGCTGCTCGCCATGGGCATCATCCGTGAATTGCTCGGCGCGGGTACCGTGTTCGGCATTCCGCTCCTCTCGAATTTCATGGATCCCATCATCATTTTCCTGCTCCCGCCGGGCGGCTTCTTCGTGTTCGGTATTCTCATCGCCATTGCGGGCAAGCTTTCCGCGGAGGGCAAAGCGCCGGAGACCATGGGCTGCGCTGCATGCCCGTTGGCGGCTTCCTGCTCCAAGGTACAGGAAAAATGTGAAAAGGAGGGCGGCAAAGCATGAGCCTTAAATTTTTAGTCGGCATTTTCCTTGCCGCAATCCTCACGGAGAACTATATTCTCAATAAGTTTCTCGGCATCTGTCCGTTCCTCGGCGTTTCCAAAAAGCTCAATACGGCGTTCGGCATGAGCTGCGCCGTAACGGTTGTCATGGTTATCGCGACGGCGGTCACGTGGCCGGTGTATACGTATGTACTTGTCCCGCTGAACCTCGATTATTTGCAGACCGTGGTGTTCATCCTCATCATCGCGGCGCTCGTGCAGCTTTTGGAGACCGTGATGCACAAGTATATGCCGCCGCTGTATAACGCGCTCGGTATTTACCTGCCGCTCATCACGACGAACTGCGCCGTGCTGGGCGTGACGATGCTCGTGCTCGAAAAAGGCGCGGAAAACCCGAGTTTCGGCTATTTGGCATCGCTTGTCAACGCGTTCGGCGCAGGCATCGGCTTCATGGTTGCAATGGTCATTTTCGCCGGTGTGCGTGAGCGCCTCGAGTTGTGCGACGTGCCGAATTTCCTCAAAGGTCTGCCGATCACGCTGATCGCCGCGTCGCTTGTGGCGGTTTCGTTCCTCGGCTTTAACGGCATTATAGACCGTCTGCTCGCCTGAGCAAAACGAAAGGGGTTTCTATATGGATAAAATTTTGATCCCGGTTCTGATCGTCGCGGGCATCGGTCTTCTGGCGGGTATTATTCTGGCGGTCGCCTCCGCCATCATGGCCGTGCCGAAGGACGAGAAAGCGGAAGCGATTTTAGAGGTGCTTCCGGGCGCGAACTGCGGCGCGTGCGGTTTTTCCGGCTGCTCCGGCTATGCGGCGGCGCTCTCTAAGGGCGAAGCGCAGCCCGGGCTGTGTTCTCCCGGCGGCGAAGCGTGCGCCAAAGCGTGCGCAGAGCTGCTTGGCACGGGCGACGTTGCCGTCGAGAAAAAGACGGCGCTTGTCCACTGTATGGGCAGCTATGACTGCACCAGCGATAAAATGCGCTACGACGGCATCGATAGCTGCGCCGCATCTACCCTGCTTGCCGGCGGTATCTCCAGCTGCCGCTACGGCTGCATGGGCATGGGCGACTGCGCCGCCGTGTGCGAATACGGCGCAATCAACGTCTGCAACGGCATGGCGTCAATCGAACCCGCAAAGTGCCGCGGCTGCGCAAAATGCACCGCTGCATGTCCGAAGGGGCTCATCAGCTTTGTGCCGCTGAAAAAGCAGGCGGTCGTGCGCTGCTCCAACTGTGATAAGGGCGCAGAAACGATGAAGGTTTGCAAGGTGGGCTGTATCGGCTGCGGCAAGTGCATGAAGGCGTGCGAAGTGGGCGCCGTAAAGGTGACAAACTTCTGCGCGAAGGTCGATCCCGCAAAGTGCATCGGCTGCGGCAAATGTGCCGAGGTCTGCCCGAGACACGTCATCACCATGCTGGACGCGTAATTTTTAAAACAAACCGAGCCTCGGCTGTACGCCGGGGCTTTTTTGTTGTCAAAATTTGCAATCCGCTCTTTACAAATCCCTGAAAATCCGTTATACTATACAAAACACGGTTCACCAAAGTTTTTTCTGCGGTGCGCCGCAAAACAGCTTTTTCGTTCTGAGCACAAGGCATCGCCGCGTGTAAGCCGAAAATGGATAGAGGTATATTCCGCAGATAGATTCTGCGCTTTTTGTGCTTCCTGCATTTTCGGCAGGGAGCATTTTTGTTTTGCTTGTTTTATAAAAACGGGAGGTGTTTTATGCAGACACGCGTAGCCGTGATGAGCATTATTTTAGAAGATAACGCCCACGCGGAAGAAATCAACGACATTCTGCACCTGTACGGCCGGTACATCATCGGACGTATGGGGCTGCCGTACAGACAGAAAAATATCAACATCATCTGTGTGGCGGTGGATGCCCCACAGGATGTCATCAGCGCCATGGCGGGAAAGCTCGGGCGCGTGCGCGGCGCCAACATCAAAACGGCGTATTCCAATTTCACAAGCACAGAGCCGGAAATCAAAACGGAGTGATCCGAAAAAATGACTAACGGGAAAGTGAACTGACCCGAAAGAAAGGAAATTATCAAACTATGTACGATCCGAAATCCTTAAAAGCAGAGGAATTTATCTGCCACGAAGAAATTGAAGACACTTTAAAATACGCGGACGAGAACAAAGATAACATGCCGCTCATCCGCGAAATTCTCGATAAAGCCCGTCTGTGTAAGGGACTTTCACACCGCGAAGCATCCGTTCTGCTCGCCTGCGAAGACCCGGAGATTCTGGACGAAATCTATAAGCTTGCAAACGAGATCAAGCACAAGTTTTATGGCAACCGCATTGTCATGTTTGCGCCGCTGTACCTTTCCAACTACTGCGTGAACGGCTGCATCTACTGCCCGTATCACCGCCAGAACCATCACATCCCGCGCCGCAAGCTGACGCAGGAGGAGGTCGCAAAGGAAGTCATTGCGCTGCAGGACATGGGGCATAAGCGCCTTGCCATTGAAGCCGGCGAAGACCCGGTGAATAACCCCATCGAGTACATTCTCGACTGCATCAAGACCATTTACAGCATTCAGCATAAGAACGGCGCCATCCGCCGCGTGAACGTCAACATCGCCGCGACGACCGTGGAAAACTACCGCAAATTAAAGGAAGCCGGCATCGGCACGTACATCCTGTTCCAGGAGACTTACCACAAGGAAAGCTACGAAAAGCTGCATCCCACGGGCCCGAAGCATAACTACGCCTACCACACCGAGGCGATGGACCGCGCCATGGAGGGCGGTATCGATGACGTGGGTCTCGGCGTTCTGTACGGCCTTGAAATGTACCGTTACGAGTTCTGTGGCCAGCTGATGCACGCGGAGCACCTTGAAGCCGTGCACGGCGTAGGCCCGCATACCATCAGTGTGCCGCGCCTTAAAAAAGCCGACGACATTGACCCGACGAAGTTTGATAACGGCATCAGCGACGAAACATTCGCGAAAATCTGCGCACTTATTCGTATCGCCGTGCCGTACACCGGCATGATCATCTCCACGCGTGAGAGTCAGAAGGTGCGCGCGCAGGTTATCAACCTCGGCGTTTCGCAGATCAGCGGCGCATCCCGTACCTCCGTCGGCGGCTATGCCGAAGAGGAGCGCCCCACCGACACCGAGCAGTTCGACGTTTCCGATCAGCGCTCCCTTGACGAGGTCGTCCGCTGGCTGATGGAGACCGACCACATTCCGTCCTTCTGCACGGCATGCTACCGCGAGGGCCGCACCGGCGACCGCTTCATGAGCCTGTGTAAGAGCGGACAGATCCAGAACTGCTGCCACCCGAACGCACTCATCACCTTAAAAGAATTCCTCGAGGACTACGCTTCCCCGGAGACGAAGGCCATCGGCGAAAAGATGATCGCGCAGGAGCTTGAAAACATCCCGAACGAGAAGACCCGCAGCATCGCAAAGGGCTACGTTGAAAAGGTCGCCCACGGCGAGCGCGACTTCCGTTTCTAAAACTTTCGGTTATTCTTTAAAAGGCAGGCGACTTCTATGGCAGACCTCAACCAGACCCCCTCGGCAAACCGTGTGCACATCGCATTTTTCGGCAAGCGCAACGCCGGTAAATCCAGCGTGGTGAACGCCGTTACGGGGCAGAATATCTCCATTGTGTCCGATGTCAAGGGCACCACGACCGACCCCGTGCAGAAAGCCATGGAGCTTTTGCCGCTTGGCCCGGTCGTCATTATCGACACGCCCGGCATGGACGACGAGGGCACCGTGGGCGAGCTGCGCGTGCAGCGCGCCCGGCAGGTACTCAATAAAGTTGATATTGCGGTGCTCGTCGTCGACGGCACGGTTGGCAAAAGTGCGGAAGACCTCGCACTGCAAAAGCTCATCGAGAAAAAAGGCGTGCCGTATATCATCGCATTGAATAAAGCCGACCTCGGTGGGTTCAAGGTCGAAAACGACAACGAAATCGCGGTCAGCGCGAAGACGGGCGAGCATATTTTTGAGCTCAAGGAAAAGCTTGCCGCCATCGCTGCAAAGGGGCAGAACACCAAAGTTATTTTGGGTGACTTACTTGAGCGCGGCGACCACGTGGTGCTCGTCACGCCCATCGATTCCTCCGCGCCGAAAGGCCGTATGATTTTGCCGCAGGTGCAGGCCATCCGCGACATTCTGGACGCGGGCGCAACATGCTCTGTCACGCAGGTGGAAGAGCTTGCGGGCGTGCTAAACGGCCTCAAAACGCCGCCAAAGCTCGTTGTTACGGACAGCCAGGCATTCGGCAAAGTAAAGCAGATCGTGCCCGAGAGCATTAAGCTCACGTCATTCTCCATCTTATTTGCGCGCTACAAGGGCGTTTTAGAGACGGCCGTGCGCGGCGCTGCGGCTATTGAGAATCTGAAAGCGGGCGACCGCATTTTGATTTCCGAAGGTTGCACGCATCACCGCCAGTGCGGCGATATCGGCACCGTGAAGCTGCCCGCGTGGATCCGCAAACACACCGGCAAGGACTTTGAATTCGAGTTTACCTCCGGCGGCGGATTTCCCGAAGATCTTTCGCCGTATACCCTTATTGTGCACTGCGGCGGCTGTATGCTGAATGAACGCGAAATGCAGTTCAGACAGTCTTCCGCCGAAGAAAAAGGTGTGCCGTACACGAACTATGGCATTCTCATTGCATATATCAATGGCATTTTAAAGCGGAGCTTAGCCCCGTTTGATGAATATGCCTCCATGATTTAAGCTGTAATTTGCAAAAGACAGTCCCGGTTTTAAACGAGCGCGGGGCTGTTTTTTGTCGTTTTGTGGGTGGTTTTGTATGAAAAAAGCGGACATCAGAGGACATCGGAGGACAAAATTATTACGGAACTGTTAAAAGTCAAAAAAATCGCGTTTTTCCTATTGACTTTTCTTGACCAAGTGATTAGAATAGGTTTAGCACTCGGGGATAAGGAGTGCTAAAGCGTAAGCGGCACAGCTCCCCGAGACCTAAACTTGTATTTCTTTACCGACCGGGCCGCACCCCGGCGGGTTTCGCGGCGCACCCCGCTGTACGCGAAAAATTTATTTATGAACTGCGGGGAGAAAGGATACGGCGCATTAGGCGCCGAGGTGGAAGTTATGACCATTAAGCCTTTGACAGACAGAGTACTCATTCAGGCCGAGAAAGCGGAGGAGACCACAAAGAGCGGCATCGTGCTGACAAGCGCGGCACAGGAGAAGCCGCAAATCTCCCGTGTTATCGCAGTAGGCCCCGGCGGCATGGTAGACGGCAAGGAAGTTGTTATGCAGCTTAAGGCCGGCGACCGCGTCATTACCGGCAAGTACACCGGCACGGAAGTGAAGATCGACGGCGAGGAATACACCATCGTTCGTCAGTCCGACGTTCTGGCAGTCGTTGAGTAATTTGAGTTTCAGTCTTTATTTTTGATATTTGGAATTGTGAGGTAATTTATTATGGCAAAGCAGATCATTTACGGCGAAGAAGCCAGAAAAGCATTGCTCGGCGGTATCAACAAGCTTGCAGATACCGTTAAGATCACCCTTGGCCCGAAGGGCAGAAACGTTGTGCTCGATAAGAAGTTCGGCGCACCGCTCATCACGAACGACGGCGTGACAATCGCTAAGGAAGTTGAGCTTGAAGACCCGTTTGAGAACATGGGCGCACAGCTCGTGAAGGAAGTTGCAACTAAGACGAACGACGTTGCAGGCGACGGCACCACGACCGCAACGCTGCTTGCACAGGCACTCATCCGTGAGGGCATGAAGAACGTTACCGCAGGCGCAAACCCGATGGTTCTGAGAAAGGGCATTCAGAAGGCGACCGAGACCGCTGTTGAGGCGATTGAGAAGAACGCCAAGAAGGTCTCCGGCACGAAGGACATTGCACGTGTTGCAGCTGTTTCCTCTGCAAGTGAGCAGATCGGCAACCTCATCGCCGACGCGATGGAAAAGGTTACGTCCGACGGCGTTATCACCGTTGAAGAATCCAAGACGGCTGAGACGTACAGCGAGGTCGTAGAAGGCATGATGTTCGACCGCGGCTACATTACGCCGTACATGGTCACCGATACCGACAAGATGGTCGCTGTCATCGACGACGCGTACATCCTCATCACCGATAAGAAGATCTCCAACATTCAGGAGATTCTGCCGCTGCTCGAGCAGATCGTACAGTCCGGCAAGAAGCTCGTCATCATCGCGGAGGACATTGAGGGCGAGGCGCTGACCACCCTGATCCTCAACAAGCTCCGCGGCACGTTCACCTGCGTGGGCGTTAAGGCTCCGGGCTTCGGCGACAGAAGAAAAGAAATGCTCACCGATATCGCAACGCTCACCGGCGGCCAGGTCATCTCCAGCGAGCTTGGCCTTGAGCTGAAGGATACCACCGTTGATCAGCTCGGCCGTGCACGTCAGGTCAAGATCGACAAGGAAAACACCATCATTGTTGACGGTGCAGGCGACAGCGAGGCCATCAAGAGCCGTGTCAGCCAGATCAGAAGCCAGATCGAGACCACCACGTCCGATTTCGACCGTGAGAAGCTGCAGGAGCGTCTTGCAAAGCTCGCAGGCGGCGTAGCGGTTATCAAGGTCGGTGCGGCTACCGAGGTCGAAATGAAAGAACAGAAGATGCGCATTGAGGACGCTCTGGCTGCAACGAAGGCTGCTGTTGAAGAGGGCATCGTCGCAGGCGGCGGCACCGCACTCATCGATGCGATTCCGGCTGTTAAGGCTTATGTCGATTCCGTTGACGGCGACGAGAAGACCGGCGCTGCCATCGTTCTGAAGGCGCTTGAGGAGCCGGTTCGCCAGATTGCTGCGAACGCAGGTCTGGAGGGCTCCATCATCATTGAGCACCTGAAGGCAAAGAACACCGTCGGCTACGGCTACAATGCTTTGACCGATACCTACGGCGACATGATCGACGAAGGCATTGTTGACCCGACGAAGGTCACCCGTTCCGCTCTGCAGAACGCTTCCTCCGTGGCTTCCACCGTTCTGACCACCGAGTCCCTCGTGGCAGACATCAAGGAGCCGGCTGCACCCGCAGCTCCGGCAGCACCGGACATGGGCGGCATGTACTAATGAAGAGCGCTTAAACCGCATGAAAACGTCATAAAACGTTGATCCCCCGCACAGGAAATTGAACCGCACCAGATTATGCGGACAGCACAAAAAGCCCCATGTAGGATATTGAGT
>OIBI01000096.1_pt1 | contig 50692 bp, 43 predicted proteins | sample 1580951 | NCBI WGS metagenome assembly OIBI01 (sample SAMEA3882516, study PRJEB24775) | human gut metagenome | biome: human-associated habitat; feature: intestine environment; material: feces | place: Netherlands | collected 2009/2010 | reverse complement strand
ACACCGCCGAGTACGCCATCCCCGGCCTGGACGACGACTTCCGCGTCATCGTCTCCCCGTGGATCCTGTCCTCCCTCGTCACCGACCGCATGGCGGCGTATTATGAGACCGTGACCAAGCACAACCTCGACTACCGCCGTTACTACCACCAGTTCGACTACTAAGGAGCGTCTGTGGCCATGAGGCAATTCATCTTCGCGTCTCACGCCCACTTTGCACAGGGGATCGCTGAGAGCATCGAGATGCTCGCGGGTGGTCGTGAAAACGTCCGAGCGCTTTCGCTGTACGTCGACGGCAACAACGACCTTCCCGGAGCCATTCGGGAGGCGCTTTCGCGGATTTCGACCGAGGACGAGGTCATCGTTTGCACGGATCTCATGGGCGGCAGCGTGAACAACGAGTTCACGCTCGTGGCTCAGTCACGCCCGGGGATGCATCTCGTCACCAACATGAACCTCCCGCTGCTCATCCAGCTGCTCTTCGCCGAGGAGGGGCGCGATACCGCCGAGGTCATCCGCGAGATCTGCGCCGCGGACGACACCCGCGTCAAGTACGTCAACGACCTGCTCGATGCCTCCGCCAAAGAGGCCCCCGGGTTCGGTGACGATTTTTAGGACGCCTGGCAATGCAGGACATGTCAGGTAATCAGGAAGGAAGACGTTTATGATCAAGATGATTCGCGTCGATTATCGACTTCTTCACGGGCAAGTTGCGGTGTCGTGGACGTCCATGTTGGGCGCCGACTGCATCTTGCTGGTGAGCGATACCGTTCTCGACGACAAGCTGCGCCTTTCCGCGCTCGCCCTCGCAAAGCCGGAGGGATGCAAGGTCGTCGTCAAGAACACCGAGGACGCCATCGCGGCCCTCAAGAGCGGCGTGACGGACAAGTACAAGCTCTTCATCGTCTGCGAAACGGTCCAGCAGGCAGGTGCCGTCGCCCAGGCGGTCGGTGCCCCGTCCATCAATCTGGGTAACATCCCCTTCTCCGAGGATGCCCGACAGGCCTCCAAGAGCATCTTCCTCACTGAGGAAAACGAGGCGTACATCAAATCCCTGCTCGATGCTGGCGTCGACCTTTTCGTTCAGATGGTTCCGTCTGAGGCGAAGATCGACGCACGCAAGATCGTTCAGTAAGGGGGTGCCGATATGCTCGTCAAGACTCTGCTCATCTTCCTGATCGGGTTCCTCGGTTACTCCGAGTGGCTGCTCGGCACGAGTTATTTCCAGCGCCCGATCGTCCTCGGCCCTCTGGTCGGTCTGGTCATGGGGGACGTTGTCACGGGTGTCATCATGGGTGCGACGATGGAGCTCGCCATGGTGGGAGCCATTTCCGTCGGTGCGTATAACCCGCCCGACACCATCTCCGGCACCATCCTCGGCGTCTCGCTCGCCATGCAGGCGGGCGCCGACCCCTCGGCGGCGCTTACGCTCGGCATCCCGATCGCTACGATCGTCCTGGCGCTCGATACGGCTCTCGGTCAGCCCATCATGCTGCTCCTGATTCACCGCATCGATAAAAATGTCGAGGATGGCGATACCCGCGCGATCACACGTAACATGCTCATAGCCGGTTGGGCACAGAGCTGGTGCGGACTGCTGATCATTCCCGCCGCGTTCTACTTCGGGGCCGATGCGGTCACCGAGCTCCTCTCGGTCATCCCCGATTTCGTCCAGACCGGCATGGACATCGCCGCAGGCCTTCTGCCCGCACTCGGCTTCGCCATGCTCGCGCAGATGATCATGAACAAGACGGTCGCCCCGTTCTTCTTCGCCGGCTTTTTCCTGATGGCGTACTTCGGCATCGGTACCACGGGCGTCGCGATCTTCGCCGCGATCCTGGTCGTTGCGATGGTCGTTCTTGGTGACGTCGTCAAAAAGCCACAGGCGGTTGCTGTGGAGCAGGCTGATAGTGCTTTGGGAGGATTCGATGAGTTTTAAGTTCGAGGCTGCTTACGACAAGCAGATTACCCGCAAGGACCTCCAGAACCTTTTCTGGCGCTCGATTCCCTACGAGCACTCCTGGAACTACGAGCGTATGGGCCACGTGGGCTTTACCTGGGCGCTCATGCCGATCTTGCAAAAGCTCTATCCCAACAAGCCTGATTTCGTGGCGGCCATGAAGCGGCACATGGAGCTTTACAACATGACCCCTTACATCTGCACGCTGCCGCTTTCCATGGCGGCGGCAATGGAGGAGGCCAATGCCAGCGACCCCGATTTCGACACGAGCGCCATTTCCAACGTCAAGCTCGCCCTCATGGGTCCGCTCTCCGGTGTGGGTGATGCGTTCTACTGGGGCACGCTGCGCATTCTCGCAACGGGTGTCGGCACATCGCTAGCTCTTCAGGGCTCCCTTCTCGGTCCTTTGATGTTCCTGCTGATCTTCAACGTCCCGCATTACATCATTCGCTACGTTTTGACGTTTTTGGGGTACCGCTTCGGCTCCGAGTTCATCACGAAGGTCCAGGAGTCCGGCATCATGGACACCATCGTCAAGATGGCCTCCATCATGGGCGCAATGGTTATCGGTGCGATGACTATGGAGATGGTCGCGGTCGACATTCCCGTTCCGATTGGCATCGGCGAGGATGTCCAGACGCTTGCTGGCTTGCTCAACGGCATCTTCCCTGGGTTCGTGACGCTCGGCATCTTCGGCATCGTGTATGCGATGCTCAAGAAGAAGATGAATCCGCTGCTCATCATGCTCATCATGCTGATTCTGAGCATCGTGTGCGCGTACCTCGGCATCTTGGGCGTCCCTGCTTAAGGTACATCTCCCGTCATTTTCCTTCCCTGGGGGGCGGTCGCGGTCGGTATCCGTCCGCGACCGCTCTGTTTATTGTGTTGGCGATGTCGCGCAATTTGAGCTGACGCGGTCGCCTTTTATGTCGGGGCGACCGTCCTTTTTACGTCGGGGTGGTCGCCTTTTGCGTTTTGCGAGATTGTCCGCCGGAGCAAGAGTGGAATGATATCTTGAAAATACGAACAGGTGTTCTATAGTAATGAATGGAGTAGTATCGGTGGTACGTTTCGTCTCGTACGAATGGAAGGGGAGGGCTATATGGCAGTCCTGTTTATCGAATATCCAAAGTGCACTACCTGCAAAAAGGCCAAGAAATGGCTGGATGAGCATGGCGTCGAGTACGTCGATCGCCATATCGTCGAGGATAATCCCACGGCAGCGGAGCTGGCGGAGTGGCACGAGCGCTCCGGCCTGCCGCTGCGCCGCTTCTTCAACACGAGCGGTATGAAGTACCGCGAGCTCGGCATCAAGGCCAAGCTCGACGCCGGCATGACGGGCGAGGAGGCCTATGAGCTGCTCGCCACCGACGGTATGCTGGTCAAGCGCCCCCTGATCGTTGCGGACAACGTCGTTTTGACAGGGTTCAAGGAGGACGCCTGGGCGGAGGCGCTCCTGTAGCCGTACACCGCGCGAGCATGTCCCGGTGTGGCGCGCGTGTGGCTTCTGCGGCGGTTGACATATGTTTCACGTCGGGCATCTCGCCCGGATACCTTTGAGTCCGGCCGCGGCACCGCGCTGCGGTCGATCACGTGGATGGAAGTGCCATCCGGGGAATCGAAAGAGAGGCCGATGGAGGTTCATGAACTAGAAGCTCTCGCCCGCGACGTCGCGGGCGGACGTGTGGCTCCCGACGAATTGGTGAGGCGCGTCCAAGCCGGTGCGACGACCGATCTCGGCTACGCGTGCGTAGACATGCAGCGCGGCCTTCGCACGGGCGTGTCCGAGGTCATCTACGGTGCGGGTAAGACTGCCGGTCAAATCGCGGGCATCGTCGGTGCCATGCGCGAGGGCGGCCAGGAGCGCGTCCTCATCACGCGGCTCGACGAGGCGAAGGCTCGGGGCCTCGCCGACCTGGGTTGCCCGTTCGAGTATGTTGAGGCCGCCCGCTGTGGCGTGGTGGGCGGACTGCCCGAGCCGGATGGAAATGGCGAGGTCTTGGTGCTCACCGCCGGCACGAGCGACCTGCCCGTCGCCGAGGAGGCTGCGCTCACCGCGCGTTTCCTGGGCAATCGCGTGAATGTGGTTCACGATGTCGGCGTCGCGGGCATCCATCGGCTGTTGTCCCATGCCGAGGAGATCTCCCGCGCGCAGGTGATCATCGCTGTCGCTGGCATGGAGGGGGCGCTGCCGAGCGTGGTTGGCGGTCTGGCGCGGTGCCCGGTGATCGCGGTGCCCACGAGTGTGGGCTACGGTGCGAACTTCGAGGGTGTGACCGCGCTGCTCGCCATGTTGAACAGCTGCGCGAGCGGCGTATCCGTCGTGAACATCGACAACGGGTTTGGAGCTGGGTTCCAAGCTTCGCTCATCAATCATCTGCCTGGTAGGGAGGCATAGACTACATGGTGAATGAGAAGGGGATGCCCTCATTGGCGGATGGCACCGCTGGCAACGACGCTGGCCGTGGCCGCACGTTGTGGCTCGACTGCCAGGCCGGTGTCGCGGGCGATATGCTCGTGGCCGCCTTGATCGATGCGGCCGAGGACTCGGAGGCGGCCGAGCGAGCCGTGCGCACCACGCTGGCGGCTCTGCCGGTCGAGGGATTCTCCCTCGAGGTGGGCCGTGTCTCCAAGGCGGGCATTTCGTGCCTGGACTTCAATGTGGTGCTGGACGAGGCGCATGAGAACCACGACCACGACATGGCATACCTGCATGGGCACGAGCATGCGTGCGAGGGCGACCATGGTCACATCCACGGCCGGGAGAGCGGGTGCGGCCACGACCATTGCAACGATCATCACCATGAGGGCCATCACCACCTTGCCGGCCATGCTCACGACCATGCTCACCATCATGATCATGCGGGAGACGGCGCCCACGACCATGCCCATCGCAACCTCGCCGACATCCTCGCCATCATCGAGGCTGCTCCGCTCACTCCTGGGGCCGCCGCATTCGCCCGCCGCGCCTTTGGCATCCTCGCCGAGGCTGAGGCCGAGGCCCACGGTCTGCCGGTCGAGCAGGTGCACTTCCACGAGGTGGGGGCGGTCGATTCGATCGCGGATATCGTGGCGGCGGCGGTTCTCGTCGATCTGATTGGCATCGAGCGCGCGATCGTGCCCGTGCTCGTCGAGGGGCGCGGAACCGTGCGCTGCCAGCACGGCGTCATGCCCGTGCCGGTTCCGGCAACGGTGGGCGTGTGCCGTGCGCACGGTCTGCCGCTGGCTCCTTGCGAGGTCGAGGGTGAGTTGGTAACGCCCACAGGCGCCGCCCTGGTGGCCGCTCTCAACCCCGAGTTTGTGCTCCCGGAGCGTTACGTCGTGGCGAGCGTGGGCCTCGGTGCCGGCAAGCGTGCCTACGAGCGGCCGTCCATCCTTCGGGCGATGCTGATCGAGCCGCTGAGTGGGCCGACGCCCACTTTCCATCGCGGGCGCCGCGGTGCCGCGGGCGAAGATGCCCCTGTCGATCCCCTGCCCTCGTCTCGGCCCGCGCCCCTCTCGAGCGAGACGCAGCCTCCGACCACGGTATGCAAGCTCGAGTGCGACCTGGATGACATGACGCCTGAGCAGATGGCTTACGCCGCCGTGCGGCTGTCCGAGGCCGGTGCGCGCGAGGTCCATTGGGTGCCGATCGTTGCCAAGAAGGGCCGCCCCGCCTACGAGCTGCAAGTTCTGTGTGAGGCGCAGGAGGCTGCGGCCATCGAGGCCGTGGTGTTTCGCGAGACGAGCACGCTTGGCATCCGCCGTTGCATCATGGACCGCACGGTGCTGCCGCGTCGCCTCGAGGTGCGCGACACCGCGTTCGGCCCTATCTCCGTAAAGATCGCCGTGCTGTCCGATGGGACCGAGCGCGCGACTCCCGAGTACGAGGATTGTGCCGCGGCGGCTCGGGCGGCCGGCGTGCCTTTGACCGCCGTGATGGATGCGGTGCGCGCGTCCCTTTGACCTGACGGGGGATGCAGTGCGTGCGTCCCCTTGATCGGCCGGGTTCTTCCGACACACCTCGATTCAGCGCGGCGCACGTCGCGCGGGAAGGGTTCACCATGAAATTCGTCATCGCCTCCGACATCCACGGGTCGGCGTACTGGACCGAGCGCCTGATGGAGGTCGTCGATCGCGAGCGGCCCGACCGCGTGCTGCTCTTGGGCGACCTGCTCTATCACGGCCCGCGTAACGACCTCCCGCGCGATTACGCTCCCAAGCGCGTGATCGAGCTGCTGAACGGTCTGGCAGCGACTGGGCGCCTCATCGCCGTGCGCGGCAATTGTGAGGCCGAGGTCGATCAGATGGTGCTCGCCTTCCCTTGCATGTCCGACAGCGCCGTGGTTTTGGACGACGACGGCCGCGAGCTGTTCTGCACCCATGGGCATGTCTTTGGCGCGGGCAAGCACAACAGCACGGATCGCGTGCCGCAGCTCCCGGAGGGTTCGGCGCTGCTGTTCGGTCACACGCATATCAAGGTGAACGAGGAGAGCGCGGGCCATCCCGGCCTGTGGCTGTTCAACCCCGGCAGCGTATCGATTCCCAAGGACGGGTCGAACAGTTGCGGCATCTACGAGAGCGGGCTGCCCATCGACGAGGCATTCCGCCACATCACCCTGGACTAATCGTAATTGGGGACAGGTACAAATTGTGACTTTGCAAAAAGTCACAATTTGTACCTGTCCCCAATTGAGACGTCAGAGCAAAAGGAGCACGAGACATGGGTTCATGGACCGAGACCGGGTCGTCGAGTCTGGCGAGCATCACACGCGACACCTCGACGCTTTCCGACGCGCGCGAGGAGATGCAATCCCTCGTTGAGACGATCTGGCGCCTGCGCCAGCCCGACGGTTGCCCTTGGGATCGCAAACAGACCCACGAGAGTATCGGCAAGAACATGATCGAGGAGGCCTACGAGGCCCTGGACTGCATCGAAGCCGGCGATGAGGCGCACTTGCGCGAGGAGCTCGGAGATGTGCTCATGCAGGTGGTGTTGCACGCTCAGATCGCGGCGGACGCCGGTGCCTTCACAATGGCCGACGTCGCGCGCGACATCAACGACAAGCTCATCCGTCGCCACCCGCATGTGTTTGGAGGGCGCAGCGCCGATTCCGCCGACGAGGTGCTCGCCATTTGGGACAGCGTCAAGCTTGCCGAGAAGGGCGCCAAGGACGCCGATGCGGCGGAGGCCGGCGAGCGTCCAGAGGGCCTGCTCGAGGGCGTTCCGCGGTCGTTGCCGGCGCTCATGGAGGCTCAGAAGGTCTCGCGCAAGGCGGCTTCTGCGGGCTTTGAATGGGAGACCGTCGCAGACGTATGGGACAAGGTGGCCGAGGAGCGTGCGGAGTTTGAGGCGGAGGCGCCCGGCACCGCCGAGCGTGAGCTCGAGTTTGGCGACCTGCTCTTCGCACTGGTGAACGTGGCCCGCAAGGAGGGCATCGACGCCGAGAGCGCATTGCGCGCGAGCACGGCGAAGTTCCGCGAGCGTTGGGCCGCGATGGAAAACGCCGCCCATGAGGGTGGGGTTTCCCTGGAGTCTCTTACGACCGAGCAGCTCAATTCGCTGTGGGACAAGGTCAAGCGCGGGTAACGCGGACCTCGCGTTGCCACATGCAGGCGAAGCGCAGGCCGGCGAGCGCCAGAGCGCACCCGAGGCCGGTGTAGAACACCGCGATGAACCCTTCGGGAGCGAGGCCGAACGCGCGGATCGAAATGCCGCCCGTCATCATGACCGCCATGATGACAAAGGCCGGTACATCGAAGAACTTGAGGAAGAAATGACGCTCCTCCTCATAGCCGGTGATGCGTGCGGTGTGCTTCACCACGAGCTTGCCGAAAATGAAGGTCCAGAACACGATGCCCACAACCGCGCTCAGCACGATGTTGAGCAAGGTGAGGTGTCCGGCGGCGTAGGCCTCCAGGCCGATGCGGGCGATGTTCACGCCGGCCGCGAGCCAGACGATGCTGGCGATGAGCAGCAGCGTGTTCTTGTGAACGCTCAGGAATTTCATGATGCGCCTCCTGATGAATGGATGGGATAGGGCGTCCGGAACGCGTGTGCCTTAGGAACGCTTGGCCGGACGGAACACGAGCACGGCGGCGATGGCCGCGACCACGAGGCTCGCGATCACGGCGGGGACCGTGCCGAGCTTGATCATGGGGATGCCGACGAGCATGCCAATGACATAGGGGACGAGCCAGGCGACCCATACGGCGGCGCTCAGGCGATGGAAGGTGCGCTCGCGCTTGAGGGCGGCCGCGCCACCGCGTTTGCCCTGGAAGTAGACGAGCGTCGCCCAGCCGGCATGGAAGAGCATGAGCAAGATTGCGGCGAGCCCGGTGATGCCGTGGATCGCGGGGGCTGCTTCGGCGCTGGTGCGGGCCATGATGGACATCAGGGTGGTGCCGGTGGTGTCACAGGCCAGACCGATCCAGAACAAGACGACGTGCGACCCGCGCAGGCTTCCGTCGGCCCGTTCTTTGAAGACGCCGATGGTGTAGAGGACGAGTGCGCCTGTGATGGCGAGGCTGGCGAACATGAGCATGGGGGACATACGTCTTTCCTTTCCACGTGTAAAACGTGCGTTGTTCGCATATAATATGAACAACGTTCATCTGAACAATGTTCATGTTAGGGTTCGCGGACGGGCCGGGCAAGAAACAACGGTCGATTTCCGGATTCACCCTGAACGTTTCACGAGCTTGTTCAGCTGGCGGAATTGCCTGCCATAAGGGGTGCGGTCGGGCGATGCCTGGGAAACGCGGTGAAAGGAGCCAGTCATGGGGAGTAGGAAAGCCATCACCAAAGAGCAGATCATCGACGTCGCGTACGAGAAAGCCCAACGGGAGGGCCTTTCCTCCTTGAGCGTCCGCGCGGTCGCCGAAGCGTGTGGCGTGGCAACCGGAACCATGTACAACCACATCCCCGACATCGCCGAATTGCGCACCGAGGTGCTGAGGCGTTTTTGGCGAGAGGCGCTGAGCGGGGCGGATCTGGACCAATGCGCCCGCGAGGCGGGTTCGGCGCTGGATTATTGCCGCAAGCTCACGGAGACGCTCGCGGAATCACTGCGTGGTTTTCGAAGCACATGGCTGCGGGACGCGGGTGCGGCCGATGGTCGCACGCGTCAGCGCGCCGCCGAGGCCGAGCGTGCCTGCCTGCAGGACATTCAACTCACCGTGCGCCATGCATTTGAGCGCGATGCGGCGATTTCGGAGCGCGCTCGCGCCGAGCTCGACATGGGCAAGGTGGCCGAATTCGTGTGGACGGCGATGCTCATGGGCATCAAGCGCGACGACTCCTCGTGCGAAACGCTTTTTGCGCTGGTCGAGCTGGCCCTCTATTAGGTTTTTGTTCTATTGGCCCGTCTCTTGTAGGGGGGCGCTTGATTCGGACGGCGGGTGGACCCTGCGCGGTCGCACCCGCAGGCGCTCTCTCGCCGCCCTGCTGGAGCGGTGGCTTTGTCGGGACGCGCCCCCCGTCGAGCTCGTCCCGTCGCAGCAACCACAAAGCCTGCATCCCTGCCAGGGCCCGCCGTGCGATAATGGACAGCGCATAAGCGCACATACACCCTCAATCACACAAGGCGCCCATGGCTATTTCTTCTTCGAACAAAACATTCTCCGCCCGCATGGGCGATCCCGATAAGACCGGGGATCTGTCCGCCGCCGCTGCGGCAGCGGCCCCGTCCAAGCCGCACAAGCGTTCAGCCCGCGGTAGCGATGTGGCCAAGCGCGAGAAGCAGGAGCGCCGCGCCGCTCGCAAACAGGCCGTGTCCGCTTCGCACTCCACGCGTAAGTCGGTTGGCGGCGCTCCGGTTGCGAGCGGCTCCCCGCGCGCGAGGGGCGGCAAGGCACCGCGCCCGGCCCAACAAGATCTCATGCGCTACGCTTCGGACAACGCGGTGGTGCGGTGGCTCTACGCCTTGACCACCGGTCCGCGCCGCTATCTCTTTTATGGCGTTGTGGTCGCGCTGGTGTTAGTGGGGATTTACGGCCCGGTGAAGGATTTCTACATCGCGCGCCGCACGGTGATGATCCTCGAGGAGCAGACCGCGATTCGCAAGGAGTACAACGAGACTCTCGGTGACGAGGTGGGCAGCCTCATGTCCCAGGAGGGTATCGAGGACACGGCGCGCAAAGACTTGGGCATGGTGATGCCCGGCGAGCAGACCATCACCGTCGAGGGTTTGGACAGCGAGGGCAATCCGGTTGTGGTCGATCCGAGCAAGCCCGCCGAGGAGGGCGAGGGCGCTTCGGGCGAGGCATCTGCCGAGGACCCCGCCAAAGCCGATGCCGATAAGGATTCCCAGCCGCTGAAGGGTGCCGACGCCGCGAACAAGGACAAGACCGGGTCGAGCGCCGCCGCGGCCGACCCTTCGAAAAAGCCGATGACCTCTGCGGAAGTCGAGGCCGCCGAGCGTGCCGTGTTGGAGAACTCCCCTTGGTACTGGAAGGTGCTCGACGTGCTTTTCGGGTTTGACGGCGCGAAGGGCATGGCCGTGGTCTCGACGGGGGAGAAGGAGTGAGCACGGTGAAGATCGCCGCTATCGACTTGGGAACGGTGTCCTCTCGTTTGCTGTGCGCCGAGATGAGCAACGGTCAAATCACGGCATCGATCAAGCGCACCGTCATTACCGACCTGGGCGAGCGGGTGGACGCTACCGGCGTCTTTGCCCCCGCCGCGATCGACCGCGTTACGCAGGCCTGCACCGAATTCGTCCGCGAGGCGCGAGAGTTCGGTGCTCACCACGTGTGCTGCACGCTGACGAGCGCTGCCCGCGATGTGTCCAATGGCAATGAGCTGCTGGATCGCTTGCGAGATCTCGGGCTTGTTCCGCAGGTCATTCCTGGCGAGGTTGAGGCTCGCCTGACGTTTTACGGCGTCGCGCACGACTTTGCAAACGAACGCATTGCCGTAGCCGATTCCGGCGGCGGGTCGACGGAGCTGGTGGTTGGGCGCGCATCCGATGGGGGCCTGGAGCTCGATTGCGCCGAGTCGCTCAACATCGGATGCCGTCGTGTGACTGAGCGCTTCTTCTCAAGTGTTCCGCCGAGTGCCGACGAGCTGGACAAGGCCGCGGCATGGGCGCGTGCGCAGTTCGAGCCCTATTGGGCGGGGCTTGCCAACCGCCCGGAGCGGCTTGTCGCCGTGGGCGGCACCGTGACCACGTTTGTTGCGATGGTCCACGAGCTCGCGGTGTACGACTCGCATTTCGTGCATCTGCGAGATTTGACGATCGAGCAGGTCGAGGATGGTATCGACCGGATGAGAAGCCTCACCGTTGAGCAAATTGCGCAGCTTCCGGGCATCCAGGCCAAGCGCGCGCCGGTGATCTTGGCGGGTGCGATCGTAGTGCGCGAGCTCATGCGCGCCGGCGGGTACGGTCGCCTGACGGTGAGTGAGAACAGCCTGCTTGCAGGTGCGGCGGCAACGATTTACGAGGCGGCCGTGAGCGGTCGCACCGTCATCGGTTGGATTCCCGAGCTATCCAGTTGGTAACCGAGCTATCAAGTTGGTAAACAAGTAAGCCCTCCGTAGCCGGAGGGCTTTTTCATCCTGGTAGAACCAAAGGGGAAACGGCCAAACTTCGCCGCCTCCCCGTCAACAAAAGGGGAAATCGACAACCTTCCCTGCTCATCCCATGCGAGTTCCGTCTTATCCTCGGAATAGAAGAACGTGGCCACAAGCTTGTCATCGTACAAGTAGAGCTTGTCCACGAAGTACTCCATGACCATGTTCCGCGTTTCGGGATTGCCGAAGTCGGCGTTCATGAACCTCTCGAAGTACACCCTGATGCTGTGCTCGTCTTCAAGGAGCGCAGCCTTCACGTTCTCCGCCTCAATCGCCTCGGACAATGCGCTCTTCTGCTCTTCGAGCTTAGCCAGCCGTCCCATCACCGCATCGCTCAATACGCCGCCCTCAATCACCTTGAGCAGGTTTGCGATTGACCTCTCGGCCTCCTTGCGCTTGGCTTCCAGCCCTTCCAAATAATGCGTATCGAGGCAGTTCTTTCGATAGTACGCAGCTGCATCCACCGCAAGAGAGGCCAAGTTCTCGGTATCCGCCAAGACCTCCCGCAACAGGATTTCGACCAGCCCCTCAACAGCCTCCTTGCGAATCTTCTTCTTGGCGCAAAGCTTTCGCCGCTGGTCGGAACAGTTGTAGTAGTAATACCGTTTTCCCATCTTGCCCGTGCCGTACATCCCTTGCATCCGCGCGCCGCACTCACCGCAGTACAGCTTCCCCGTGAGCCAGTAACGAGGGGCGCCGTCCTCCCCCTTGCCACGAGCACGCTGCGATCCATGGCGTTTGTTCAGGGTCATACGGGCCTGAACCCTCTCGAACGTCTCTTCGTCGACAAGGGCGGGCATCCCGCCTTCAACGACAACGCCGCTATGGTGGTACTCACCGATGTACGCGCGGTTCTTGAGCATCTTGTTCAGGGCCTTCACGGTGAATTCGCGCCCGCGAACCGTGCGCACGCCGCTTCCGTTGAGCTCTTCCGCTATGTCCTGCATGGGCACGCCTTCTGCGTACTCGGAGAACATGCGCTGGACGAACGGCGCGGTCGCTTCGTCCACAACATATTTCTTGGTTGCCTTGTCAACGTCATACCCGAACAGCTTGTTGCCGTTGTAGAGGGCGTTCTGGGCGTTGTACATCATGCCGCGCCGCACGTTCATCGAGAGCTGGAGGCTGTAGTACTCCGCGAAGGACTCCATCATTCCCTCCATGAGCACGCCCTCCGGGGTCTCGGTGGGAATCGCCTCGGCGAGGAGGTGGATGCCGCAGCCCGCCTTGCGGATGGCGTGCTTTGCCATGGACAGCACGTAGCGGTCGCGCCCGAGCCGGTCGGTCTTCCACAGCACGAGGGTGTTGGGCTTGATCTTGCCCACCTCCGAAAGCATCTGCTGAAAGCCCGGGCGCTCCTCGAGCGTTCCCGAGATTGCAGCGTCTTCGTACTCCCTCACAATCTTGAAGCCGTTCGCCTCCGCCCATGCATGGGCAAGCTCGCGCTGTTGGTCGATGCTCGCCTCGTTCTGGGCATGGGATGAGAAGCGGTAGTACGCGATGGCGAGGTTGTTGTCGTTCCGCTCGAACTTTTTACTCCGAGCCATTTGAATCACCTTCCGTTAAAACGAGAAAGCCCCGAGGCGATCTGCAGCTCACCTCGGGGCGACAAGAGCTATCTAGCGGTCAAGCATCTTTTGGAGCTTGCGACGAGACTCTTCTGCTGCGCGCTGCTCCTTGCGATACTCGAAGAGCCATTCCTCCAAAGTGTCGAGAGGGTAAAGCCACGAAAAATCAGTGCCTTCGAAGCAGAGGCAATTCGGCCCCTCTCCACGCTCCCTCATCTTGGACAGCTCATGCGTCGCAATCGAGCACTTCGCAGCCGCCTGCTCCTCAGTTAGGAGGTTGAGCCCCTTATCGTAGAAGCGCTTAGTGAAAATGCTCGGATGAACGTTAACCAAAATCATCCTTAGCACATCCTTTCATATCAAAATGATTAATAGATACAAGTACTTGTTGATTGAAGAATACCCCAGTTAAAGAGGCCAATTTCTGGGGACCGAGCCCTCCCATCCCCTGAAAATGGCGAATCGACTCATTTATGAACAGAAGTTGACTCCCCTCGAATTTTGGGAAACCACATTCTGCCCACAAATCATTTTTCGGCGATTTGAGGATGAATTAAGTGAAGGGCATACGGGAGGCCGTCGGCTATGCCGACCACAGCGCAGCTGTGCCAGCCTCCCTTATGCCCTTTTCCCTTCGCCCCCGTAGCGTAAGCGGAGAGGGCGGAGGGGGCGCGTTTCGCGCCGCAGACGAGCGGAAACGGGCGCGAATATGCCGCGATTCGCGCGTGCGGATTCTGCTGCAAGTTGCCGCAGGTTGCCGCATGGGCGGAGAAGCGGCAGCTGGAAGGGCGCGCGCCGCGCCCGTTTCTGCAGCAGGGCACCGCCTCGCGTGGCACCCCGTCGCATCCGCGGCCGGAGCGTGATCGGTGCGCCGCCTCAGCGTATTCCCGGCGCGGGCACAAATTCCCACGATATCCCAAGAAAAGTCACCGCCCAAACATGGAGGCCGAGGCGCGGGTGGTAGAACACCGCCTCGTCCGTGTGGGCGAGCAGGAACGACGGGTCGGCGACCACGTACCATTGGAAGACCTCGTCCCAAGGCGCGAGCTCCCCGCCCACGTGCTCCAGCGGCTCGCGTTCCATGGCATTGCACAGCACCATGCCCCCCGTCGTGCGGGCGAGGTCGGCGTAGGTGGCGATTCCGCCGCCCGCGCTCATTCGGAGGCCGCCCTGCGCTCCAGCGCCTCCGCAAGGCACAGGCGGACGGTGGACATGGCCTCCACGTCCATCGCGTCGACGAGCGCCTCGGGGTCGAGCCTCAGCTCGCCCAGCGCGTCGACGTAGCGCCAGTCGAGAACGCCGTCGACGCGCCGCAGCACCCGGTCGATTTCCGCGACGGTGAGCGGGCGCGGGGCCAAGGCGGCGCGCAGCCCCTCAAGCCGCTCGGCCTTCGCCGCGCACTCGGCGGACGTGCGCCTGAGCACCCTGATGCGCCAGTCCGTCTCCCTTTTCAAATCCCGATCGTACATGTGTCGCCCCTTTCTGTCGGTTCGGGCATTCACATGTGCACTTGGCGCCGCAGGCGCCTTTCCATTTCGAGTTGGTCAGGCTCATGTGAAAGGTGGATACACAAATTGGATGCACAAAGAAAGGCTCGGAGCATAAGCTCCGAGCCTTTCGCTCATGCGTGGATCGCTGCCATGAATTAGCAATGCGGCAGTCCGCGCGTGATGTCAACGGTCCTAGTCAATTTCGATACCCTCGGTATCGGGAGTGTCCAGGGTGAAGACGCTAAAGTCTTCGCCAACCTGAGTCCAAAGCCCCGCCTCGTAATAGCCGTTGTAGTATTTCTCATATACCATTGGGCTATCGGTGCCCATCGATGTGAAGGTGTATACCTGCTCCTCGTCAGCCCAAAGAATGTTCTCGTCATACGGGGAGTCAAATTCGTAGTAGACGGGGACTTGGATGGTATAGCTCAGGGCCTCTTCAGCAGTGTTGTTTCCACTGTCATCTGTTTCGATGGAGAGCTTGAATGGCACCGCCTTGGGCTCTTGATACTCCAGCGCTTCAATCTGTCCACGTGTCTCTTTTAGCCCCGCGATGCGAGCGCTCTTGTTTTCAGCCTGCACCGGATTGGCGGGGTCCCACGCTTCATTATCTTCAATCTGGACATCGAGCTCGTGGAGTCTATTCTTAACCCACTCGTCGAAACCCTTCCTATCCCATTCATTAAGGCGATTGAAAATTTCCTCGTCGGATAGGTCTTTAAGGTCGCCGAAGTCAAGGTCGGCTACGTCATAGTGGGTCACATTGCCATCGCCGTCGAAAGAGAGGATGGCTTCAATCTGCTGGTCTTTACCGGGTGCCTCTCCCTCGTCCGTAACGAACCACAGCCCCTTAGCACCAAATGCCTGCGATACTGACACGGGCTCCTTGGAGTTGTGGATTTCATCCGCACCGCTAGCGCCGCCGCATGCGGAGAGGGAAACCGCAAGAGCGCAGGCGGCGAAGCCCGCTGCCACTTTTGTGATGAGCTTGAATTCCATGCTTTTGTCCTTTCTGTTTATCTTTCGGCCACCACGTCGTGTGGAAGCCTACATGCAAACTTTGCAGGCTACAGATTCCACTTGCGAGCCATGCGACTTGCAACGTCGGCTGACCGCGCGGCGGACGATGCCGTCGCTGCGGCATTTGCATTGATTTCGCTCAGCTTACTGTTCGCTTGCCGCATCGCACCAATTTGGGCTCCTTGCATTACAAGATTGCCCAGTTGCAGCATGTTTCCAATGCGCTGCTGGCCAATCATCTCCTGCTGCCCGGCTTCCATACGTCGACGATGTCCCTCGGTTTCATAGAGATTGACCAGTTCGCCAATCGTTTGCGCACGCTGATTGCGGAGGGCAACGACGAAGAAGTCAACGGCATCGAGGCGATCGTAGTCCATGGGGTACCACGGGGCGATTTCCTCAGCCCAGCGCTGTTGCAAGGGAACGAGTTGCTCGCGAATGCTCTGGATGGCGACGTCAATTTCGGCGTTCTTTTGATCCGCGACGGCATTCTGCTGAAGAGCGAGCGTCCTCGCATTCGCATTCTCCCGGCTGGTCTTTCTAGAACGGTAAAGCCAAATGCCAGCAATCAGAAACATCCACAATAGAAGCGGCTGGACCATCGTGTCGAGGTCAACGCCAGCGAAGAAGACCGGCCAGAGGAGGACAAAAAGTATGGAGGTAGTACAGCCGAGCGTACAGCCATTGAGCTTCTTTTTGGTGCGTTCGGCCGGCTCAACATGGGCGATACGCCGGCTGTTTAGATTATTTGCCTCGCGGTTAAGGTCGACAATCCTGTGCATGAGCTGACTTGCCGTGACCATTCCGTCCAGCAGCCCTTCCTGTGCGTCTGGCATACTTCTCCAATTCCCGACTATTGGTCATATATAACTATATAGGCAGTTTTAAGCCTATGGGGGTTATTATAGGCAGCACTCTCTGCTCATAGGATTTAAGAAGAGATTAATTCTGTGGGCGGAGTTAAATGAACTACTACGAGATCGGTCAGCGCATACGGCGGTACCGCAAGGCCTGCGGCCTCTCGCAGGAGGCTCTGGCCGAACGCGTGGGCATCTCAACGACGCACATGAGCCACATCGAGACGGGCAACACGAAGCTGAGCCTGCCCGTTCTGGTCAAGGTGGCAGGAGAGCTCTCTGTTCGCGTGGACGCGCTGCTGTCCGACTCCGACACACCTGACAAATCGTCTCTTTCGAGTGAGGTGTGCGGCGTTCTCGATTCTTTCGATGTCGAAGACATGCCCGTCGCGGTTGAGGTGCTCACCGCCCTCAGAGATTCCCTCGCCAAGCGCAAGCTTGGTTAGAACAAGTGCCAAAAGAAAGGGAACGCTAAGAAGCGTTCCCAAACTCATATACAAGAGCGAACCTATTGCCGTAGAAAAGGAGTTCGACTCTTCCGTCGCTGGTAGAGGCGGTGGGACTCGAACCCACAATCCCGAAGGCCGAAGATTTTAAGTCTCCTGCGTATGCCAATTCCGCCACGCCTCCATAGGGGAGAAGTGTACCATGCGCGGGTGCCGCCTGCTGCCCTGTTCGCACTCGCTCAGAATGTGGCCACGTTCATGGAGGCATTCCGGGCAATCGATGCGCTCGCGTGGCCCGCCGGTGCGGTTGGGGTCGTATCGAAGCGCCTGGTGAGAAAAAATGAAAAAAGTTCTTGCCCGTCCTCGTGTCTTTCACTATCATTGGAAGTCACGCGGGCGTGGCGGAATTGGCAGACGCGTATGGTTCAGGTCCATATGGGGGCAACCCCGTGAAGGTTCAAGTCCTTTCGCCCGCACCACTGATTGAGAGAGCCCCAGCAATGGGGCTTTTTTCATGCCCTGATTCGGTGCTCGATGCGCGCGGTGCTCGGTACGCACGCAGCGCTCGATGCGCACGCCCATTCAGCGATGCTAGCTGTTGGGGGGCGCTGGAGGGCATTGCGTCCCACCCCGTGCGTGTCCGAGTGTGTGTCCGATTTGGGCGTCACTGTTGCCCTGCGGTCCTCGTTTTCCGCAAATGAATAAAAATCAAAGTTTCGCCACGCACAATGAATAAGTTTTTGCGAATGACGGAAATCGCTTCGTGCGTTTTCGGCGTTGTGGTCAAAATACCCTGATTGTGCGCTGAATTTCGCTTCCAGAGTTGGTCGGAAGCCGGAAAGGGAGGGCAATGGTCTGCCGAGGGGGCCATATTGCCGAACGCTTGCGTTGACAATTGGGCAAAATGCCAGGATTCGGACGAATCCATTTTTATGCACGGCTTCGATGCCCTTCTTTTCGGCGCACAATCAGGGTATTTTGACCACTTCCGGGAAAACGAATAAAAACAAACCCCCTATTGGACGGCATTTGCTGCTCGAGGGCCCGCGCACCTACCATGTACGCCTTGGTGTCTGCCATGTGCGCCCTTGCGTCTGCCGTGTATGCTTTGTTGGGTGCGACGTATTTTCACGGGCAATTAATCGGGAGCTGGTAATCGGCAGAGTAGAATACGGGACGTTGGCCCGTGTTGGCGTTTGGCCGGGCCTCCTTGGATGTAAGCGCCTTCGATTTGGGAATGTCCTGCATGATCGAGCTTCTTAAGCGATTCTATAGGCCCTTTCGCCTCGAGTGCATCCTCGGGCCCCTCAGCAAACTGATCGAGGTCGTGTTCGACCTGACCACCCCTCTCGTGGTGATGCGGATGATCGACCGTGGGGTGGGCGGCCGCAGCGTGGAAACCGTGCTTGCATACGGTGGTTTGCTTGTGCTCATGGCGTGCGCGGGCTTTGTTTTTACGCTTGTCTGCCAAAAAATGGCGTCTCGTGCTTCGCAGGGCATGGGAACCGACATGCGAAACGCCTTGTTCGAGCGCGTTAATGCCCTGTCCTATGCCGAGATCGACCGTTTCGGTACGCCATCGCTCATCACCCGTATCACCAACGACGTCAATCAGGTTCAGCTTGCCATCGCTTTGGGCGTGCGTCAGCTCACGCGCTGGCCGCTGCTTTCGGTGGGTTCGATGATCGCCGCGATGGCCATCGATGCGAAGCTGAGCATCATCTTCTTTATCTCAATGCCACTCATCGGCGGCATTTTCTGGTTCGTGATGGCCCGCTGCGTTCCGTATTTCAAGCGCATGCAGCAAAAGCTCGATCGCATCGGCTTGCTTACGCGCGAGGGCCTGTCGGGCGCTCGCGTGGTGCGCGCATTTGTACGGGAGGACCACGAGCGTGAGCGCTTCCGTCATGCGGCGGATGAGCAGGCAGACATTGCCATCGCCGTTGGAAAGCTCTCCTGTGTGCTCAACCCCGCGACGTTTCTCGTGATGAATCTCGCCGTCTGCGCGATTCTGTGGGTGGGAGGTCTGCAGGTGAATGCCGGCGCTCTTACGCAGGGCGAGGTGATGGCATTCGTCAACTACATGACGCAGACTTTGCTGTCGATCGTCTATGTTGCCAACCTGGTCGCGGTGTTCACCAAGGCGGGCGCGAGCGCCGGGCGCATCCTGGAGGTGCTCGACTGCGAGCCGGGAATTCGCTCGGGGGCCGATGCGGCGACCGAGCCGGATGAGCATGCGGAATTCGCCATCGCCTTGCGCGATGCCTGCTTTGCGTATCCCGGGAGCACGGTGAATGCCGTCGACCATGTGACGCTCGAATTGCCTCGGGGCGGGACGCTCGGGATCATTGGAGGCACCGGCTCGGGCAAATCTACACTCGTGAGCCTCGTTCCGCGTCTTCACGAAGTGACGGGCGGCTCTGTCGAGGTGCTCGGACGTGATGTACGGGCCTGGGGCCTTGATGCGCTTCGTCGCCAGGTGGGTTTTGTACCGCAGAAAGCCGAGTTGGTGAGCGGGACGATACGCTCGAATCTGACGTGGCGCGATCCTTCCGCCACGGACGCCGACCTGTGGTCCGCACTTGAGACGGCGCAGGCACGCGAGTTTGTGGCCGCGCTTCCCTTGGGACTCGACGCACCGGTTGAGGCGGGCGGCAAGAATTTCTCGGGCGGGCAGCGGCAACGCCTGACCATCGCCCGCGCGCTAGTGGGCAGCCCTCGGATTATCGTCATGGATGATTCGGCTTCGGCGCTCGACTTCAAGACCGATGCCTCCCTACGCGCGGCGATTAGGGGGCTCACGCGCGCAAGGGGCGCGCAGGGTGGGGGCCCGACCACGGTGATTGTGAGTCAGCGCGTGTCCTCGGTGCGCGACGCCGACCTCATCTGCGTGATGCGACATGGCTCGGCCGTGGGTGTGGGCACGCATGAAGAGCTGCTGAGCAGCTGCGATATCTACCGCGAAATCTGCGCATCCCAACTTGGGGCAGGGGAGGGGGCGACGTCTCATGCCTAATCCGTACGCATCCACGGCCGGTGCGGCTACCATCACCTCCGCAGTTGCCGGCAATGAGAGCCTGAATGAGATGAAGGGGCCGTCCGGCCCCGATCGCGACCCGGTCTCGGGCGCAAGGATGTCGGCGGCTCAGGTCACGCGTCGCTTGCTGGCATATGTTCGTCCGCACCGAATGACGTTGGTTGCCGCGTTTGCAAGCTCGGCGGCGAGCGTGGTGCTGCAGCTCTATACGCCGATTCTCATCGGCCGCGGCATCGACATGATTCTGGGCACGGGCCGGGTTGATTTTGTCGCGCTCACCCCGCTGTTGATCGAGCTCGCGACGGTGGTTGTTGCGGGCGCCTTGCTGCAGTGGTTGCAGGGCGTGTGCGTGAATCGCGTGTCTTATGTCACCGTGCGCGACCTGCGCGTCGAGGCTAACGACAAGCTCACGCGAGTCCCGTTATCGCTCGTGGATTCGCATGCCCATGGCGACCTCATTTCACGCGTAGTCAATGATGTCGACCAGGTGGGCGAAGGTCTGCTCCAGGGGTTGAACCAGCTCTTCAACGGCGTGGTGACCGTGCTTGCGACCCTTGTCTTCATGGTCGCGACTTCGCTGCCCATGGCGCTCGTGGTGGTGCTCGCAACTCCGTTTTCCATGCTCGCGGCCAGTGCCATGGCGCGCTTGTCGGGCAAGAGCTTCACTGCGCAGATGCGCATCCAGGGCGGGCTTTCGGCGTATATCGAAGAGTACGTCGGGGCGCAGCGCCTGGTGAGCGCGTTTGCGTACGGTGACCGGGCATGTGAGGGGTTCTCGGCAATCAATGGCGAGCTCTATGCGGCGGGCGAGCGCGCGCAGTTTTTAAGCTCGCTCTCCAATCCGGGAACCCGCTTTGTAAACAACATCATATACGCCGCAGTGGCCGTGGCGGGATTCGTCGGCGTGATTACCGGGTTCCCCGCCCCGCTTACTGTGGGCGAGGTTCAGATCTTCCTGTCTTATGCGAACCAGTACACCAAGCCGTTCAACGAGATCTCGGCGGTGGTGACGCAGATTCAGGGCGCATATGCCTCGGCGCGCCGTGTTTTCACGCTCCTCGATGCCGTTGAGGACGTGCCGGATGCGGAAGATGCGGTCGAGTTGGACGTGCATGCGGCAGGCCCGGCTGTTGCGGCGGGCGATGTCGTGTTTGACCATGTTGATTTTTCTTATGTCAAAGAGCATCCCGTGCTGCGAGACATCTGCCTGCACGCGCGCCCTGGTATGCGTATGGCGCTTGTGGGCCCCACTGGGTGCGGCAAGACGACTCTCATCAATTTGCTCCTGCGCTTTTACGACGTGGACGCGGGTGAGATTCGCATCGACGGGGTGCCCATCGAGTCGTGCGCCCGCGAGAGTCTGCGTCGGTCGTTCGGCATGGTGCTGCAGGACAGCTGGCTGTTCGAGGGCACCGTGCACGACAACATAGCCTACGGCTGTCCGAGCGCCATGCGCGAGGAGGTTGAGCGGGCCGCCCGTCGTGCTCATGCCGACGCGTTCGTGCGCGCTCTGCCCCATGGCTACGACACGGTGCTTCCCGAGGATGGCGGCTCTCTGTCGCAAGGTCAGCGACAGCTGCTGTGCATCGCTCGCGTCATGCTTGCCGATCCGGCGATTCTGCTGCTCGATGAGGCTACGAGCTCCATCGATACGCGCACCGAGCTCCAGGTCCAAGCCGCGTTCGATGAGCTTATGAAGGGCCGCACGAGCTTTGTGGTCGCGCATCGCCTGAGCACGATCCGAAACGCCGATTGCATCTTGGTCATGCGCGATGGTCGCATCGTCGAGAGCGGCACGCATGACGAGCTTCTCGCTGCGGGAGGGTTCTACGCCACGCTTTACAGCAGTCAATTTGCCCAGTAGTTGCAATCTGTACCTGTCCCCAAGTGGGCCACCAGGTGAGCCCCCACGTGAGGCCCGTTGCACTGCCTTGCGACCGTTTGGCCGAATACTTACCGAGCCTTAACGTGGCGTGCCGTATCATTACGATACTTGCTTAAAGCAGCGTTAGGAACCGACGGGAAGGGCCGCTGGCATGGCACTCAAATACACCAAGATGGAGCGCAACTGGGTCATGTACGACGTGGGCAATTCCGCCCTCGTCTTGCTGAACACCGCCGTTGTGCCCATCTACTTCAACGCCATCAACACCGGCGCGCACCCGGCGGAGCTGGTGACCGCCTGGGCCAATGCCCAGACGGTCGCCTCGCTTGTGGTGGCCCTGCTCATGCCCATCCTGGGTTCGCTGGCCGATTATGCGGGCAATAAGATCAAGTTCTTCACGGGCTTTTTCTTCACCGGCGTCATCTTGTGCATGGTCGAGGCAATCCCCATGGGGGCGCTGCCGTTCTTGGTGGTGTATGTGCTATGCACCATCGGCCTCAACTCGTCGATGACGTTCTACGACGCCATGCTCACCGACGTCACCACCGATGAACGCATGGACGCGGTGTCGAGCTCCGGTTTTGCCTGGGGCTACGTTGGCTCTACCATCCCGTTCATGGCATGCATCGCCCTCATCTTCGCCGGCCCGGGCATGCTCGGCCTGGATACCCTCACCTGCACGCGCATCTGCTTCATCATCACCGCCTTGTGGTGGCTCGCCTTCACCGTTCCGCTGCTGCGCACGTATCAGCAGCGCTTTGGCAAGGAGCGCGACGAGAGCGTGAGCGGCGTGGTCCACAACATCAAGAACACGTTCAAGGGCCTGGCCGACACCATGCGCAGCATCATGCACGACCGCGTGTTGCTCGTCTTCATGGTCGCGTTCTTCTTCTACATCGACGGCGTTCACACGGTCATCTCCATGGCTACCAGCTACGGAGCCGCCCTTGGCATCGACTCCACCCAGCTCGTGCTGGCGCTTCTCGTCACGCAGTTCGTGGCCTTCCCCTCGGCGATCATCTACGGAAAGCTCGCCGGCCGCGTGGGCACCTTGCGCATGATCATCGTCGCGGTGGCGGCCTATGTGGGCATCGTGCTGTTTGCCGCCTTCTTCCTCAAGTCCGCTGTGGAGTTTTGGATCTTGGCCGTCCTGGTGGGTATGTTCCAGGGTGGCGTCCAGGCGCTTTCTCGCAGCTACTTCGGGCGTCTCATCCCCAAAGAGCGCTCCAACGAGTATTACGGCTTCTTTGATATTTTCGGACGTTACGCATCTGTCATGGGCACTCTGCTAGTATCTGTTGTGACCTCGCTCACGCACGATCCTTCTTTAGGAGTGCTTTCCATCGGGATCTTGCTGGTAGTGGGTTTGGTCATGCTAGTAAAGCTCTCCCGCATGCAGGAGGCGCGCGTCTAAGCGCTTGCCTGTGCCCCGTGCCGTCCGGTGCGGGGGATGACATCGGTCACCTTTGCGGAGGGCTTTGCGAGCAACAGCAAAGCCCTCCGATTCTTTGAAGGTGATGAAGAACATGGAACAGAACAGCAAGAACACCCCTTCCGCCATGACGGGCGAGGCCCCCGTGCGCTCGCGTGACACGCATTACATCGCGCGTGTGGGCATGATTGCGGCCGTGTACGCCGCCGCCACGCTTGTCACGGTGATGTTTTTGGGCAGTCTCGCCTGGGGCCCGATCCAGTTCCGCGTGAGCGAAGCCCTGTGCGTCTTGGCCCTGTTCACGCCTGCGGCCGTTCCGGGGCTTACCCTGGGCTGCGCCATCGCCAATATCGCCAACATCGCCCTGTCCGGTACGGGCATGCTCGGCATGCTCGACGTGGTGTTCGGCTCCCTCGCCACATTCGTTGGCGCGTCCATCACCTGGAAGCTGCGCCGCCGCCCGGCGATCGCGCTCATGGGCCCGGTGCTGGCCAACGCCCTCATCGTTCCGGCGTATCTTCCTCTGCTGCTGCAGGGGATCGGCTTTTACACCATTCCCTTCACGTCCATCTCGCTAGATGGTACCTATCCGCTTATGTATCTCTTCGGGTTGGTGACCACGGGGCTGGGTGAAGCGGTTATCATGTATCTGTTGGGGTATCCGCTTGCCCGTTCGCTGGCAAAAACGCCGCTCATCAAGCGTGAACTCGCGCAAACGGGTACAAACAGGTAATAGCTGCGGGAGTTCGCTCGCACCGCGCGCCGCGAATCGGCGCGCGATTACAGGCGCTTCCGCTCGAGTTGTTAGCCGAGGGGAGGGCGCATGAATCCAACCATCGTGATACCGAGCTATTGGGCGGGCGATTCCGCCGATCTCGAATCGCCGGGGGCGTATGATCACGCTTCCGAGGTGGGCTCCGCGCGTCCCGAGCTCGATCGCTGCCTGGCCTCCCTCGAGCAGGTCAGGAACATCGGCCGCATCATCGTGCTGCTCGTCTGCCCCCAGCAGCTCACGGAGCGCATCGCCGAGCGCGTCCATGGAATCATCGAGGACCATCCCTCGCTCGAGGTGACGCTCGTCACCAACCGCGAGGCCTCGGTCATCATGGACCGTGTTGCCGCGATCGCGCCCAAGGTGCGTGGCGAGGGCGTGTCCCTGCGCGGCTACGGCGCCATCCGCAACATGGGCTTGGTCTGCGCCGCTATTCTCGGCCATGACGCCGTGGTGTTCTTGGACGACGACGAAGTGGTGCTCGCCCCCGATTTCTTGGAGAAGGCTCTGTACGGCTTGGGGCATGAGACGCGCCAGCGCTTGCCCATCCTCGCCAAGAGCGGCTACTTTTACAACGAGGCTGGCTCGCCCCTGGCCGACACCACGAAGAAGAACGGTCTCACCAATCGCTGGTGGACCAAGCGCATCGAGTTCAACCGTTGGATGGAGCGCGCCCTTTCGGGCACGCGCATCTCGCGTTCGAATTACGTGTGCGGCGGTTGCTTTGCCGTGCACGCGCGGGCGTTTCGCCGCGTGTCCTTCGATCCGTTCATCACTCGCGGTGAGGACCTGGACTTCCTGTTCAACATGCGCCTCGCCGGTATGGACGTGTGGTTCGACAACGCCTGGGTGGTCAAGCATCTGCCGCCCCACCAGGCCGAGTACGCGCCGCGTTTCATGCAAAACGTGTACCGCTGGTACTACGAGCGCGCCAAGCTCGCCAGCGCCGCGCGCCGGCCCGACATCACACCGGTCACGGCCGCCTCGCTCATGCCTTATCCGGGTCCGTGGATCTCGGATGGGCTGGACGACCGCGTGCGCAAGACCGCGCTGGTCCGCGCCCTGTTCACCCGCGAGCATCGCGGATATTGGCGCGTCTATCGCCATGGGATAGACGAGGCGCGCGAGCATGCGCGCGAGCATCAAGATGATTATCTGCGCTTTGTGAGCTTCTGGCCGAGTATCGTGGCCGGTCTCGCGGGCGACGAGGGGCTGCGTGCCCTGTTGGAGCGTTAATGAACAAGCAAGATATGCGGGCGAGTGCCCGAATCGCCGCCGGTGCGCGCGGCCTGGCCCCTGTCGATGCGCTTTCCGCCATACGCCTGTTGAGCGCGATGGCGATTTTCGCGCTGGTCTGCCTGTTCGGCCACGCCATCCTCACGGGCGTCGAATCGATCACGACCCTCGCGGCGCTCACGCTGCTCGTGATCTTGGTCCTCGCGTTCATCTACGCGTTCCTCACGCCTGACACGTTGCGCTCCCAGTACACCGAGCAGACGCTCGCCGTCGCGTCCGAGATGCTCGAGGACATCACCTGCGGCCTCACGCCCGAGAGCGCCGAGCAGATCTGTCGCCGCCTGCTGCCGCATACCCGTGCGATGACCATCGCCGTCACCGACCGCGAGGTCGTCCTCGCTTGCGTGGGCGAGCTCTCTGAGGATTTTCCGGCGGGGTCGTCCATTCACACCCCCGCTACGCGCTATGTCATCGATCACGGCATCGCCCAGTCCTTCACCAACGTGATGGACGTGCGCGGCGAGCGGGGACGCCGCCGCCACATTCCGGCGGGCATCATCGCGCCGCTCATGGTGCGCGGGCAGGCGGTGGGAACGCTTAAGTTCTATTTCCGCTCCCCGCGCCATGTCAACCGCACCCAGTATGCATTGGCATCGGGTTTTGCCGAGCTGCTCTCCACCCAGCTCACGGTGCACGAGCTCGAGCGCCAGTCCGAGCTCACCGCCCGCGCCGAGATCCGCGCGCTGCAAGCCCAGATCAACCCACATTTCCTGTTCAACACGCTGAACACCATCGCGGCGCTCACCCGTACCGAGCCCCTGCGGGCTCGCGAGCTCCTGCGCGAGTTCTCCCAGTTCTACCGCGCCACGCTCGAGAACTCCGGCCAGCTCATTCCCGTCAAGCGAGAGATCGCCCAGACGTTGCGCTATCTGAAGTTCGAGAAGGCTCGCTTTGGTGAGGACCGTATCGTCGTGACCACCAATGTGGACGAGGGCGCGGAGGACATGCAGATTCCCGCGTTCGTCATCCAGCCGCTGGTGGAGAACGCCGTGCGCCATGCCATGCCCGACGAGGGGCCGCTTGGCATCTCCATCACCGTTGCCATGGCGGGGAATCGCGCAGTGTCCATCGAGGTCGCCGACGACGGCGTGGGCATGGACGAGCAGACCGCCATGCGCCTGTTCGACCAATCGGTGACACCTCCCGACCCTAATGCACCCCAGGGCGGTGGCGCGGGCGTTGCCATGCACAACATATCTGAGCGCATCAAGCGCTTCTACGGGCCCAAGTCGCGCACGAGCGTCGAGTCCGAGCCCGGACATGGAACCGCCGTTCGCCTGCATCTCGATCTTGAGGGTAGTATGTACGACGAGGGGTAGAATGGGTACGAGACCGTACGGACGGCGCCTGTGCCGGGTCCCATTTGTAGGAATGAAAGGTAATCGATTTATATGCTACGTGCGATGATCGTCGATGACGAGGCCCCTGCGCGCTCTGAGCTGCGTTTCCTCTTGGAGCAGACGGGCAAGATCGGCTCCATCACCGAGGCGTCGAGCGTCCGCTCCGCCATCGAGATGCTCATGGGGACGAGGGTCGACGTCGTGTTTCTGGATATCTCGATGCCCGGAGCGTCGGGTCTGCAGCTTGCCGAGGCCCTCTATAAGCTCAAGAATCCGCCTGCGATTGTATTCGTGACCGCCTACAGCGACCATGCGGTCGAGGCGTTCGACGTGGATGCGGTCGACTATCTCATGAAGCCGGTCGAGGAGGCCCGTTTGGACCGCGCGATCGAGAAGGTCATCGCTCGCGCCAAGCCGGTGCCGGTCGAGCCTGTGGCCAAGCCAACCAACATCGAGCGCATCCCGGTGGAAAAGGGCGGTCGCAAGGTTCTCATCCCGGTCGATCAGATCCGCTTCATCATGGCCAAGGACGATTACTCCTGCATCTTCACGGAGGACGATCGCTATCTGTCCACCACCTCGCTCGCGCAGTTCGAGTCCAAGCTGGGCGAGTTCGGCTTCTTCCGCGTGCATCGCCGCTATATCGTGAACCTCGTCAACGTCGAAGATGTCGAGACCGTGCCTTCCGGCGCCATCCAGCTCGGCGTGAGCGGCGTGGATGAGCGTATCCCCGTGAGCCGCCGCCGCGTGGTTCCGCTCAAGAAGGCGTTGAATCTGTAATGGCGCGCCGCATCGACATCGTCTCGGATACGCACGGCTATCTCGCACCGGAGCTCAAGCGTGAGATTGACGGGTGCGACCTGTTGATCCATGCGGGGGATATCACTTCGGAGTCCAATTGGGCCGAGCTTGAGGTGGGCGTGCCTGCCATTCGCGGCGTGCTCGGCAACAATGACGGCTTTTACGCGTACGGCCCCGAGGTCGTTCGTTTGAACGAGTTCACGTACGAGGGCCTGCGTTTCGCGGTATCGCACTTCCGCGAGCGGCTGCCTTTGGGCGACGTCGACGTGGCCGTGTGCGGTCACACGCACCGCGCCATGATCGAGCGTCTTGATGGGTGCTTGGTGATCAATCCGGGATCGGCTTCATTGCCGCGCGGCATGCGCGGGCCCACCATCGCGCGTTTGATGGTGGAGGCGGGCCGAGTTCTCTCGGTCGAGATCATCGATTTATAGGGAGGGGCTGCGCATGTGCGCGGCCCTTTTTTCTTAGATGGGCGATGGGTTTAGAGAAAAAGTTTTACGCTCATCGGCGCGAAGAAGCCCGTTTAAGGCGAGTTTTATCGCATCTGACCTGCGGTTTTATATCCATTGGGCAACGGGAAAATTTTTTTGAAAAAAAGTTCTTGCGTCCATCGTTGTTCTCTGTGTATACTAATTCCCGCAGCAAGGAGCACAAGCGAATTGCCTGCCTGGGGAGTTAGCTCAGTTTGGTTAGAGCGCCGGCCTGTCACGTCGGAGGTCGCGGGTTCGAGCCCCGTACTTCCCGCCATCGCAATTAAAGCCTCGTCGTCTGACGGGGCTTTTGCGTTAGATTTAAGTCTTAAAGTACATGAGTTCCCAAAAGGACGTCTTTCGTCAAACGTTGTATAGTTGATGAAAAAAGCTGATATAAATTGATAGGGGGTCTTCTCGGGGCGCCCGTGTTTATACTGATTGTGTTTTAACCTGCGGTCGAGTGGCGTGAAGCCCAGCAAGGAGTTTATTGAGATGGATATCTCCCGCAAAACCGATTACGCCCTCCGAATGCTGGCGATGCTTGCCGAAGGTAACAAGAGCCTTCTGTCGGTCCGTACCGCCGCCGAGGCGGTGGATGTCCCGTATTCTTTCGCTCGCTCGATTCAGCACGGTCTGGTTCAGGCCAGCATCGTGGAGAGCTTGCGTGGCGTGCGCGGCGGTATGCGCTTGCGCCTCAAGCCGTCCGAGATCACCATTCGACAGATCGTCGAGGCTGTGCAGGGCCCGCTCGTCATGAACGACTGCACTGCCGAGGAGGGCATGTGCCCGCGTATGGAGTGCTGCTGCTATCACCCCATCTGGGCCGGTGCTCAGGAGCTGCTGCGCGACTACCTTGATTCCGTGACGCTTGACGATGTCGTCAATCACCGTCAATATCCCGCTGTTGACGTTAAATTCACCGACCGCGACCGCTTTGTAGAGTACGCGTCGTGTGGGAAGGTGTGCGGCAAGTAAGCTGCTCGCCCTTAAGGAGCACGCATGGACATGAACCCCTTCCGTACGCTTGTGAGGACGGAAGGGGTTCGTCTGTATCGCGACCTTCCGTGGCGCCGCACGCGCGATCCGTATGAGATATGGCTGTCCGAGGTCATGTTGCAACAAACGCAGGTGGCGCGCGTGGAGACCCGTTGGGTCGAATGGCTGGACCGGTTCCCGAGCGTGTTCGCCCTCGCCGAAGCCGGTACAGCCGAGGTGTTGGCGGCGTGGCAGGGCATGGGTTACAACCGCCGTGCGTTGGCGCTCAAGGCGGCGGCCGAGCAAATCGCGTTCGATTACGACGGCGTCTTCCCCACTGAAGTGAAGGAGCTCGTCGCCCTGCCCGGCATCGGACCTGCGACGGCGCAGGGGATTCGGGCGTTCGCCTTCGATCTGCCCGGGGTGTACCTCGAGACGAACGTGAGGACCGTGGTACTGCACCATCTCTTTCCCGACGTGCCGTCTGTGCCCGACAAGGAGCTTGTTCCCATCGTCGAGGCGACCTGCCCGGCGGGGCTGGATTCGTTCGAAACATCGATCGACGTCGATGGCGGGTCCCTGGGTGCTTACGCCGTTCCTCAGGACGAAGACGATACGCCCCGTTCTTGGTATTACGCGATGCTCGATTACGGTGCGTACCTCAAAAAGACCGTTCCCAACCCCTCTCGACGCGCTAAGGCGTATACGCGCCAGTCGAAGTTCGAGGGGTCCCGTCGTCAGAAACGCGCTGAGATCGTGCGCATGCTTCTCGCGGCGGGTGAACTCGGGGAGGGGATGGATGCCCCGTCCGTGCACGCGGCGCTTTGCGCCTCCGAGCGCGATGCAGGCCGAGCTCCGGTGGAGCGTGAGCTGGTCGAGTCCATTCTCTCGGATCTGGAACGCGAGGGGTTCTGCTGTGAAAACGAAGGGGTTTGGCGCATCGCCTGATTGAGGCATCGTGGAATTGGGGTACAACTATCTCATTGGGACGGTTTCTCGATAGGGGCCGGCCCATCATCGGGTCGCGGATGTGGTGCAGCCGCGGCGCCGTGCCTGTGTTGCACCACCGAGGGAGGAACTCATGGATTTCGAGCAGTCGCAGACCAAGAAGAACCTCGAGGCCGCATTCGCCGGCGAGTCTCAGGCGCATACCAAGTATCGTTACTACTCCTCCAAGGCTAAGAAGGAGGGTTTCGTTCAGATTTCCAACATCTTCATGGAGACGGCCCTGAACGAGGCCGAGCACGCCAAGCTGTGGTTCAAGGAGCTGCATGGCGGCGATATCCCGAGCACGCTGGAGAACCTGCGCGACGCGGCGGCGGGCGAGAACTACGAGTGGACCACCATGTACGATGAGTTCGCCAAGACCGCCGAGGAAGAGGGCTTTACGGCCATCGCCGCCAAGTTCCGCGGCGTCGGCGCCGTTGAGAAGGCCCATGAGGAGCGCTACAACAAGCTTGCCGAGCGCGTTGAGAAGGGCGAGGTCTTTGCTCGCGAGGGCGTGAAGGTCTGGAAGTGCCTGAACTGCGGCCATCTGCATGTTGGCCCCACTGCGCCGGAGCTGTGCCCCGTATGCGCTCATCCGCAGGCCTATTTTGAGGAGCAGGTCGTCAACTACTAGGATCGGCGCCTCGCGTATCGCAAGTGAAGAGAGCCCCCGTGATCGAGCGATCGCGGGGGCTTATTCGTGACAGGCGATTTCGCGGTGCGAAAAACATATTTCCCACCAAGGTACTAGGGTAAAATGTACGGGTACTATACACGCAGCATAAAAGGAGTGCGCCATGGCCATGACCGACCAGCGCCCCCGCGAGGCCCATCTCGCAGCTACCCGTTATGTGAATACCTCCCGCACTGCGATGAGTGCGATCAAAGCGGCCGCCGTGGCCGCCGGTATCGTCACGGCATCGGTGGCGGTTCCCATGGCGACGCCGCCCATCGCTGCCCACGCGGCGCCGGCGAGCGCGGTTCAGTCGCTTGCGAGCCTGGATGGGCAGATCCGCAAGCTTGGTAGTGCGCGCGACCTTGAGGCCCGTGCCGCCGAGGGCGCGCTGGATGAGGCCGCGGAGCGTCTACTTTTACAGCGGGAGCTCGTCAACCGCGCGGGCGAGCAGCAGCTCCGCGAGTTTTGCGAGAAGGATGCGGCCAATGCCGAGCTCGTCGACTGGCTGATGGGCGATCTTTCCGCGTTGCGTCATTACATCCTGGGCGGCAAGGTTCATACAAATAGGCAGAACGCCGCGGCGCTTCCGGCCGACTACATCCAGTCCCTCGGTATTTTGCGCGATTTGCGTAAGGCCTATGGTGGGGATCTGGCTGGTACCGACGCCGACGTTTTCCTGCGCATGATGATCGCCGCCTCGCTCGACGTTTCGGGTCGCGCGCGCCTGTGGACGGGCGACCCGGGTTTCGTATCCGATCCGCTCGTGCGCTACAACATGATCAAGGTCTTTCGCGCGGACAGCCGATATCGCTTCCAGAAGGAGCTCTTCGACGGACTGCCGGTTGAAACCATGCGCTATGTGTTCGAGAACCAGATTCCAGACGAGGAGCTCGCCTGGCTGGCCAACTACTCGCTGTATCGCTATCCCAACGCCGAGCATGAGGACAGTCGTCTGAATGCGTATTCATATGTGTGGTACAAGGGCGATTTCACCAACAATGGCGGGTATAGCTACGCTGATTTTTACGACGATGCGAAGTTCACCGGCCCTGTGACCGAGATCAAGTCCTCCACCGGAACGGATGGCGGCGCTCTTACGACGTGGCAAGGCGGTTGGCAGGAGAAGTATCGCCTCGCCTACGATGATCCGAACTTCCCCAATCAGAAGCCGACCGATCCCTATCACATCGGCTGTGGCGAAACTTCAAAAGTTCCCGGTGCCACGCAGGAAAAGACGAGGTACCACCGCCTGTGGATGGCGTTTGAGAAGGGCGGCGTGTGCGGTGCCCTTGCAAAGACGTTCGCAAATCTCAACGGCATGGTGGGTGTCCCCTCATTCGTGGTGGGACAGCCCGGCCATGCGGCGACGCTCACGTACGAGCTGCGTCGGGACGCGTCGGGCAAGATGGTGCCCACGTATCGCGTCCAAAATGACGTGTCGGGTTTTGGGCGGAGCCGGAACGCCGACGTCGCGCACTGGATGGGCGACTGGGGCCGTACCTCCACTTATGATTTCCGCGGCGGTTACGCCCTGTACGCCCAGGAGGCGCTGGCGGATGCGGAGGCGTATCGTCACAGCTACGAGGCGCGCCTGGTGGCTGCGAGCTTTGACGGCGACGCCGCCGCCCAGGAAGAGGCGATGAATGCGGCGCGGGCTGCGCAGGCCATCAACTACGATGCCATTTGCGGACAGATCGACCTTATGGTGAAGCGCGGCGCTGCGGCCGAGGAATGGGCGGCATTCGCCTCGAGGCTCGCGGAGGACTTGAAGTTCCATCCGCTGCCGATGCACGACCTCATCAAGGAGATCAACCGTCGTACCGAAAACAAGTACCTGGTGGTACTGGACGCGATCCGCATGGATGCGCTGCAAAAAGCCACGCAGGTGACAAAGGATGAGACCGTCAACCGCGATGCATGCGTGAGCATCGCCCATGCTCTCATGGGTCGCTCCGATGGCGCGGTGGCGCTGTTCTCCTATGATGGCGAGCATGGCGGAAAGATCCGCCTGGGCGAGCACCTGCGCGGCGGCGGCGTTGCTTGGAAGTACAGCTTGGACGGAGGCTCCTCCTGGACGCAGCTGACCGCCGGCGAAACCGAGGTCCAGCTCACGGGCGATCAGCTCGAGTCGATCACGGCCGAGAATGACATCAAGATCCAGCTCATCGGTGCGAATGTGGTCAACTCAATCGATATTTCCAAGCGCGAGCTCGGTCGCATCATGATCGAGGGCAACGATCGCGCCAATCGCATCTACTTCCAGGACGGCAAGGCCGTCGAGGGGCTGCAGATGCGTGTCGACGGCGGAACGTGGGAGCCTTTTGATATCGGGCGCACGTACAAGGGAAATCGTACGGTCGAGGTGCGCCGTCCCGCAACGGGAATGTCGGCGGCTTCCGAGGCTGTGACGTTCTCCTTCACCGCGGGCGAGCGCGATGCGAGTTTCGTGCCGTACGAGGAGATGGCCGTGAACTCGTATTCGTCTTCGCGCGACGGCGTGGCGATGGCGAACCGCGTCATCGACGGATATTACGGCCCGGGTAACGAGTTTTGGATCACGAAGGCGGAGAGCGGTCCCGACGCATGGATCGTGATCGATTTGGGTCATGAGCGCGAGGTCAGTTCGCTCACCTACTGGAGGCCGAAGGGCATCAACACCAACGGCATTCCCCGCTGGGGCAAAAACATGAGGGTGACGGTCTCGGCAGCCCCCGATACGGGCCTGCCGACGGGCGAGCCGGTCGATGCGGCGCAATTCACCGAGGTCGAGGGCTACAGCTGGAGGGGAGGTGCGGATACGAGGCCGTCCGAATGGAGCGATGAGAGGTTGAGCGCGGAGTTTGCGTTCAAGAACGGTCCGGTGCGCGGTCGCTACTTCAAGATTCACCTGACGGACATCTACTTCAGCGCGACGCTCTTTGATTTTTACGAGGTCCATGAGCCGGGTCTGGAGGCCGAGCCGCTGCGCTTCAAGCCGATGGAGGTCGGTCAGCCTGTGGAGGCCCTGCCCATCGAGTTGGTCAACACGAGCAAGGCCGAGGTGACCATCGAGTCCGTCACCGTTGATTCCGATGCGTTTGTCGTGACAAAGGGGAATTCCGCGGTGGCTCCCGAGGGGACCGATTCGAGCTGGAAGATTTCTCCGGCTGCGGGCATCGCGGCCGGCACGCATGAGGCCGTGGCGACGGTGACGTACCGTGCGGCGGGTTCGAGCGCTGAGGCGCGCCAGCTCAACGTCCCGCTTGCGGTGACGGTCTCGCCAGCGAACGTGCAGGTGGCGATTTCGGTCGAGAAGATCGGCGGGGATTCGCTGCGCTTGAGCGCGACGGTTTCGGGCGTTGAGGGGCTGGAGCATCGGATTGAGTACGCGCTGTGCGATTCGCCCAATCCGCCCATGGAGGCTCCGGTGCTTCTGGGGGACGAGCCTTCGGTTCAGGGCAACCCGCTCAACACGTGGACAGCCGACCCGGTGTTCACGAGCCTGATGCCGGGCGAGAAATACTATGCCTTTGCGCGCGTGAAGGGTCTGCCCGGCCTCGACGCGGTGACATCGGATGAGGTCCAGGTCGATTTGGGCCCCGCCGAGCCTGGCCCCGAGCTTCCTGGTCCCGATGGCGGCGATGGCAATGATGGCAATCAGGGCGGCAATGGCAACGGTGGCGATAGCGGCAACGGTGGCGACAACGGCGACGGCAACGGCAACAGCAACGGTGGCGATGGGTCCGACGGCAGCGGCAGTGCTCCCGACGGCTCCGAGAAGCCTCAGCGACCCGAAGGCGAGCAGTCTCAGCCGGATGCCGAGCTCGATACATCGGAGGAAACGCCCGGCGCGAGCGGTAAGCCTGCCAACGGTAAGCCCGCCAGCGGTTTGCCCTCGACGGGCGATGCTTCAATGCCGATGGCCCTGGGGGCTTTGGTGCTTGGTCTGAGCACGGCGTTTGCCGGCTTGATGCAAAGGCTTCGCCGGTCCTAGGTGATGATCGGGCTGTTGCGGTGACACCGCACGGGTGATAGGTGAGCGCGGTCGGCGAACGGGTCTTGACTCCGGACGCCGGCCGCGCAATGCTAAGAGTTCCGATCCATGTGCGTCCTTCCCAAGGAGGAGGGCTTTGCATGGACCTTTTTATTGAGCAGCGGAAATCTATTGGATCCCAAGCGGCTTGTACCGTTTTGGACGATTCGCCTCACTCTGTCGCTTATGAAGAGTATCAGGCTGAGCTGGCCTTCGACCGCAGGCGAGTTCGCAGGCGCCGGGTGTTGGCCGTGCTTCGGACCCTTGTACTCATCTTGGCCGTGCCCGTCCTTCTGGTGGCGGTGTTCATCGCCTCCTACGCGCTGACGTTCGTGTTGAGTGGGGCCAGCCCCGAGGAAGTCGTGGAAGCGCTCGCCGACTGCTTTAAGATGGTTTGGGAGAATGTCAGGTCGGTCGGCGCCTCGTGGGGCATTTGGCCGTTTGAGTGAGGGCAATGGCATGGGCATGGAACTGGTTGCGGCGTTGGCTTCCGTTGCGGCTGCGGTGTGCGCGGCCACGGCGATCGCGATGCAAGTGCGCGCACATCGTGAGCTCGAGCGCAGCCGTGCGCGCATGGATGAGGCGAGCGAGCAGATGGCGCGCGCAAATGAAGCGCTCGTCTCCGTCCAATCTGTGCTCTCCCAGGTGCTCACGACGACGCAGGCGACACTCAACCAGGCGGCCAGCACCTCGATCGTCGAGCAGCAACATTTCGACTCGCAGGTGCGTGCGATCGACCAGGTGAGTTCCAAGGCCGACGAGGCGCGTCGTGAAATCGCCCAGAATCTCGAGCAGAATCGCGGGGCGGTGGAGCAGCGCCTAGACAAGGTCCGCGAGACCGTCGACGTGCAGCTCAGCGCTATTCGTCGGGATAACGAGCTCAAGCTCGAGGCAATCAGGGCCACGGTGGATGAGAAGCTCGCCACCACCCTCAACGACCGCCTCGGGGCTTCGTTCAAACAGGTGAGCAGCCAGCTCGAGGCGGTGTATCGCGGTCTTGGCGACATGCAGAACATCGCCTCGGGGGTGGGCGATCTCAAGCGCGTGCTCTCGAATGTGAAAACACGCGGCATCTTGGGCGAAGTTCAGCTTGGTGCGATCTTGCGGGACATACTGACGGCGGACCAATACGCCGAGAACGTGGCCACGAAGCCAGGGAGCACGGAGCGCGTGGAGTTTGCGGTCAAGCTGCCCGTCGAGGGCGGCGATCCCATTTGGCTGCCCATCGACTCCAAGTTCCCCGGGGACACCTACGAGCATTTGCGCGACGCCATCGAGGCGGGCGATGCGGAAGGGGTGGCGGCGGCGCGCCGAGCCCTCGAGCAGGTGATCAAAGCCGAGGCCAAAGATATCTCCTCCAAGTATCTGAGCGTTCCGGAGACCACGAACTTCGCAATCATGTTCTTGCCGTTCGAGGGGCTATATGCCGAGGTGGTGGACCGTCCCGGCCTTATCGAATGCCTGCAGCGCGACTATCAGGTGAACATCGCGGGCCCTTCGACCATGGCGGTCATCTTGAACAGTCTGCAGATGAGTTATCAGACCTTTGCCTTCCAGCGCAGAGCGGATGAGATCCAAAGGGTCTTGAGTGCCGTGAAAGCCGAGTTTCCCAAATACCAGGCGGAGTTGCGCCGCGCACTTCGGCAGATCGAAACGGCGGGCAAGACCGTCGATGGCATCATCAACACTCGCACGAATGTGATTGAGCGCAAGCTCAAGAGCGTCACCGCTATGGAGGATGACGCCCTGGCGGCCGAGTTGCTCGAGATCTCGGATGTATCCAGCGATGTAGCGGACGACGAAGAGTAAGCAAGGAGCGTGCACGAACCATGCCACGTGAGACGAATGCGGCCAAGCGCGAGCGCGCGATCGAGACATGTCGTAGGCTCAACGAGCGCTATGGCCCGGTTGAGTGCTTCCTGGACCATGAAACGCCGTTCAGATTGGTCATCGCCGTCCTGCTCTCTGCGCAGACGACGGATGCCCAGGTCAATAAGGTGACGCCCGAGTTGTTTCGCCGTTGGCCCACGCCAGAGCAGATGGCCGGAGCGACATACGAGGAGCTTTCCGACGTCATCAAGTCGCTCGGCTTTTACAAGACCAAGGCCAAGCACTGCATCGCGTGCGCGCAGATGATCGTGGCCGATTACGGCGGTGTGGTTCCCAACGAGATGAAGGAGCTCGTCAAGCTTCCGGGTGTGGGGCGCAAGACGGCCAATATCGTTTTGAACGTCGGTTACGGAATCGTCGATGGCATTGCGGTGGATACCCATGTGAACCGCATCGCCCATCGTCTCAAGCTCTCGCCCAAGACCCATGAGAAGGAGCCGCTCAAAACCGAGCAGGACTTGCTCAAGATCTTGCCGCGTGAGTACTGGAATGACGTGAATCACCAGTGGATCATGCTGGGACGCGAGATCTGCGACGCCCGCAAGCCCCTGTGCGGCGAGTGCCCGCTGGCCGACATCTGCCCAAGCGCCAAACTGGGATAGCCCATTGAGATTTGTTGAGAGGCACCCTTCATGCTTATTCACCGCATAGCCGCGCAGCTCTACACCGCAGAAGCGCTTCAGGACATCGAGGCGGCCCTCGCCGCTGGTGAAGATGCCACGCTTGCGATTTCCCAATCCGGCCGCACCCTTGCGGTCGCGGCGCAGTTTGCCCGCGCCCCGCGTCCCACGGTGTATATCGTTTCGGGCGAGGAGGCGGCAGATCGGGCGGCCCGTTCGCTCGCGGCGTATGTGGGCGTGGAGCACGTGGCTCGTTTTCCCGAGCGCAAGGATTATCCCTGGAAAAGCAACGAGCCGGACGATGCGGTGGTCGCCGCTCGTTGTGCCGCCATGTCGCGTGTTGCCCAGGGCGAATCGTGCATCATGGTCGCCTCCGCGCGTTCGCTGCTGCGCTGCGTCCCGCCGCTCGAGAGCCGTTATTGGCAATCGACCGTCTTTTCGGTGGGGGAGGAGATTCCGTTCGAGCAGGTTCCTGCACGCCTGGTCGGCATGGGGTACACGCGCGCCGACGCAGCCGATGCTCCCGGCCTCTTCCGCGTGCAGGGCGATACCGTCGAAATCTGGGCCGCCCAATCCACGGCCCCGGTGCGTATCGAGTTCTTCGGCGATGAGATCGATCGCATCCGCCTCATGGTGGCGTCGACCGGCCAGACGATCGGCGATGAGGAGTCGGTTGAGATAAGCCCCGTTCGCGAGCTCGCCCTCACCGATGACGCGGTGAAACGCATCTCGGAGGCGCTTTATCTTCCCGCGCAGAATGACACGGAGCTTGCGGCGCTGCTCGAGCTCGTGCAGGCGCGCGTGGTTACACCTGAGCTCGAACGGTTCTTGCCGCTGATGTACGGGGGCACGGTGAGCCCGCTCGCGCACGTGCACCGCGATGCGCTCGTGATCCTTTCCGAGCCGCGGTCGTTGTTCGACGATTGCGCGCGTGCGTACGAGGATCTTGAGCGCCGTGCCGCCGATGCGAAGGTCACGCGTTTGGACGGCCTCTACGTTCGCCCCCAGGAACTTGATTTCGGACGGCAGCAGCGCCTGAATTACGTGAGCCTCATCCGTGCCGGCGGCCAGGTCACGGCCGAGCTCAAGATCGAGCAGCCGGCGTTGTCAGGCTCCGACAACCGATTCGTCAGTCGTATCCAGGAGGTGGTGAACAACCGCTATGCCTGCGTGTTCGCCATCCCCGATCGCGGGGCGCGCGAGTCGATGGAGCTCTCGTTCACCGATATCTCCGTCCCGTTCGAGGAGTCGCTGCAGGCAGCGCCGGAAAACGCGGGCCATGTGGGATCGGACGTGACCGTCTCCCTGCTCAAGCGAGATGTCGATGCGCTCAACGCACGCGGCCTCGAGGAGGGCTCCGTGGCCGTGCCCACCATCACGCGCGGTCGCGTGACTTTCGTCGACATCCCCATTCCGTCCGGCGTGGTGGTGCCTTCGGCTCATTTGGCTGTGTTCAGTCTGGCCGACCTCAATTCGCGCATGGACGGCAAGCGCGGACGCCCACGTCGCCGCGTGGACATCACCGAGGTGACGTTCCCGTTCAAGCCTGGTGACTACGTGGTTCACGCCACGCACGGTATCGCATTGTTCTCCGAGATCGTCCGCCAGGAGGTGGGCGGCAAGGAGCGCGATTACTTCATGCTGGAGTATGCGGGAGGCGACAAGCTGTACGTGCCGCTCGAGCAGGTCGACCGCATCACGCGCTACGTCGGTCCCGACGGCGACAACCCGCGTCTCACGCGTCTCAACACCGCCGACTGGAGTCGCGCCACCACCAAGGCCCGCAAGAGCGCTAAGAAACTCGCGTTCGATCTGGTCGATCTGTATACACGCCGTAGCTCCATCACGGGCTTCGCCTTTGGGCCGGACAGCGCGAGCCAGATCGAGATGGAGGAGAGCTTCCCGTACGATGAGACGCGCGACCAGCTCGATGCCATTGCCGACATCAAGTCCGATATGGAGTCGACCAAGCCCATGGATCGCCTGCTTTGCGGCGACGTGGGTTTTGGAAAGACCGAAGTCGCCCTGCGTGCCGCGTTCAAGTGTGTCGACGGTGGGCGTCAGGTCATGGTCCTGTGCCCCACGACGATTCTCGCCCAGCAGCATTACGAGACGTTCTTCGAGCGCTTTGCGCCCTTTGGCGTGGAGGTCGAAGTGCTTTCTCGCTTTCGCACGCCCGCGCAGCAGCGCCGTGCGCTGGCCGCGTTTGCCGAGGGTAAGGTCGACGTGCTCATCGGCACACATCGCCTGCTCTCGGCCGATGTGAACCCGCACGAGCTCGGCCTGGTCATCATCGACGAGGAGCAGCGTTTCGGCGTCCAACATAAGGAGCAGCTTAAAAACATGCGCGAGCAGATCGACGTGCTCACGCTTTCTGCGACGCCCATCCCACGCACCATGCAGATGGCCATGAGTGGCGTCCGCGACATGAGTCTCATCACCACGCCGCCTACGGGGCGCCGCCCGGTTGCCGTGCATGTGGGTGAATACGACCCGGATGTGGTGAGTGCGGCCATTCGCTTAGAGATTGGGCGTGGCGGCCAGGTCTACTACGTGTCCAACCGCGTGAAGACCATCGACGGCGCCGTCGAACGCGTGCTCGAGGCGGCGCCGGAGGCACGTATCGGCGTGGCACACGGCAAGATGAGCCCGCGCGAGGTCGAGGATGTGATGGTGCAGTTCGCCACCAAGAAGATCGATGTGCTCATCGCCACCACCATCGTGGAGAGCGGAATCGACAACTCGAGCGCGAACACCCTCATCATCGAGGACTCGCAGCGCTTGGGCTTGGCGCAGCTCTATCAGCTCAAGGGCCGTGTCGGTCGTTCGGCAACCCAGGCGTATGCGTACTTCATGTTCCCGGGCGAGCTTCCGCTCACCGAGGAGGCCACGGCGCGTCTCGCCGCTCTCTCCGAGTTCCAGGACCTGGGCAGCGGTATGCGCATCGCCATGCGAGACTTGGAGATTCGCGGTGCGGGTTCGCTCGTCGGCGCCGAGCAGCACGGCAATCTTTCGAGTGTGGGCTTCGACCTGTTCACGCAGATGCTTGGGGCTGCCGTGGCCGAGGCGCGCGGCGAGGGCGGCGCGGACGTGGAGCAGGCGGGCGTTGCCATCAACCTGCCAGCCGACTTTTTCCTGGCAGAGGAGTACGTCCCGGCGGTCGACCGTCGCGTGCTGGTGTACCGCAAGCTCGCTGCCGCGGACATGCTCGAGCAGGTGGACGCGCTGCAACAGGAGTGCGAGGAGACGTTCGGGGCGCTGCCCGATGCCGCGCAGAACCTGTTCGACCGTACGCGTATCCGCATCCGCGCCGACAGGCTCGGGCTTGAGAGTGTTTCGCTCATCGCGGGCAAGCTCACGTACCAGGGTGTCGACGTTCCCAAGGACGTTGCATTCGAGCTGCGCACCAAGTTGGGGGCCATCGCATTTCCCAAGACGCGTAAGTTCACGGTCCCGTACAAGGTCGGGGCGGGCAATGGCAGCGGTATCGGTCGCGGCATCAACGCAGATGTCTCCAACGGCGGCATCGGGCCCGTTCAGGCTGCGCTGGATATCCTCATTCAGCTCGGCCCCTCGGGAGACGACGACTAGCGCCTCGTTCGGAGATGCGTCTCACTTGGGGGCAGGCGCCAATCGAGACGTGATCGAGGTGTGCGTGCAATGTCGAAAAATGCAGCGTTGAGGCGTGCCAATTTCGACATTGCACGCGCTTTGCCGGACGCTTCAATTGAGGCCGTCTCCAATTGAGGCGGAGATCTATCGGGGATGCAACCGATTCGGAGCGATTTGACGTTGGGTTAGCGGCCGTCGTCCTGTTGCAGGCCGGACTGCTCCTGGCGGCGGGCTTGCTTGGACAGCAGACGGGCGGGCTTGTCCGGGTCGGGCACCGCGGTGGGCAGCGGCTCGTCCACATGGCCGCCCCACCAGCCGCCCACGAAGTCGAGCGTGTGGAACACGTTGATTACGGCGCCGGGGTCGACGTCGCATACGAGCTTGATGATGTCCTGGCTCTCATAGGTCGATACGACGGTGTGAAGCAGGTACATCCTGTCGCGGCTGTATCCACCGACGACCTCGGCGCAGCTGATGCCGTGCTGGAAGTGGTTGACGTAGGCGGTCATGACCTCGTCCGCCAGGCGCGTCGTGATTTGCAGCGTCACGCGGTCGTAGCGATGGTAGAAGCTGTCGATCGTCTTGGTCGAGATGAACTGGAACACGATGGAGTACGCGGCGTTGTCCCAGCCGAATATCTGGCCGAAGATCACCAGGATGAGGCAATTGAAGGCGAAGATGGCTCCCCAGATGGTCTTGCCCGTGTGATTGGAGACCCACAGGGCGATAAAGTCGGTGCCGCCCGTTGAGGCGCCGGCCTTGAGGGCGATGGCGATGGACAGGCCCGAGACCACGCCGCCGAAGATGATGAGCATGATCTTGTCGCCCAAAAACGGGCCGAAGTTGAAGATGTTGAGGAACAGCGAGGACAGGGCGACTTGGGTCATCGAGAAGATGACGAAGCGCCTGCTGATACCGCTCCAGCACATGGCGGCTACGGGGATGTTGAGCGCGAGCATGCCGAGCGAGGTGTCGATGTGCACGCCGCCGAGCGCGGTGATGCGGTCGACGAGGACGGCAACGCCGGTGAAGCCGCTCGGCAGCAGGTCGGCGGGCTGGACGAACGCCTGGATCAGGAATGTCTGGATGAGCGCCGAGACCGTGACGGCAACCGCGGTGATGATGCGGCGGACGATCGTGAGGCGCGCAAGCTCGAGCGCGCGATCGGTGAGTGCGTCGACGGCGTTTGCCACGGCAGCTCCTTCGAGGTGGGGATTGGATAAAAGTGTGGGCCGATTGTATCACGCGCTCTCGGCTATCATCGTGTGCGGTATCGAAAGCGAAAGGTGCGGCGCGTGATAGACGGGACAAAGCAGACACTCAAACAGTACTTTGGCTACGACTCCTTCCGTCCGGGTCAGGAGCGGATGGTTTCTGCCATCCTCTCCGGTGAGGACGCGTTGGGCGTTATGCCCACGGGCGCGGGCAAATCCATTTGCTATCAGGTCCCGGCCCTCATGCTGCAGGGGCTCACCCTGGTCATCTCGCCCCTCGTCTCGCTCATGGGCGACCAGGTCCGCGCACTCAAGGAAGTCGGCGCCCGACCGAGTTATCTCAATTCCTCGCTCACGCCCGCCCAGCAGAATACGGTGCTCAAGCGCGCCTCAGAGGGTTGGTATCAGATCATGTACGTGGCGCCCGAGCGTCTGTCCGATCCTCGATTCGTCGAATTCGCCCAGCGCCTGGCTCAGCCCGGTGGATTGGGCCTGCCCCTGATCGCGGTCGATGAGGCGCACTGCGTATCCCAATGGGGCCAGGATTTCCGGCCCTCCTATCTCGCGATCGCCGACTTCATCGACGCGCTGCCCCAGCGCCCCGTGGTGGCGGCTTTTACGGCCACGGCGACTAACCGCGTACGCGACGACATCTCCGAGATGCTCGGGCTCCATTCGCCGCAGTCGGTGGTGACTGGCTTCGACCGTGCGAACCTCTCCTTCAATGTGGAGGAGATGGGAGACAAGGCCAAGGCGACCTGGATCCGCGATTACGCGCTCGCCCACAAGGACGAGAGCGGCATCGTGTACTGCGCGACGCGCAAGGCGGTGGACGAACTCTCCGACGAGCTCGGCCGTGTCCTGGGGCCGCACGGCATCCGGGTCGCGCGGTACCACGCGGGTATGGGGCAACAGGATCGCGCTTCCGAGCAGGCGGCCTTTATCGCCGACGCCGCGCCGCTCATGGTCGCTACGAACGCCTTTGGCATGGGCATCGACAAGCCGAACGTGCGCTACGTGATCCACCACAACGTGCCGGAGAGCATCGAGGCGTATTACCAGGAGGCGGGCCGCGCGGGGCGCGACGGTGATCCGGCGGCGTGCTATCTGCTTTGGAATGGGCATGATTTCAGTCTGCGTCGCTTTTTCATCGAGAAGGATGTGCCGGACGACACGTTGAGCCTGGAGGAGCGCGAGTTTGCGCGTCAGAACCGTTATCGCCTGCTCGCCCAGATGGAGGGCTATTGCCAAACGACCGGTTGCCTGCGCGCCTACATCCTGCGGTATTTCGGCGACGAGGGGGCTCTTGGCATCGAGACCGGCGGGGCCTCGTCATCTGAGGGGTGCGGAAACTGCTCCAACTGTTTGACGCGCTACGAGGTCGAGGATGTGACGGACGTCGCGCTCGCCGCCCTGCGGATGGTCGCCGCGACAGGTGGGCGCTTTGGCAAGGCGCTCGTTGCCGATGTGCTGCACGGTGCGAATACCGAGAAGATCCGGCAGTTCAACTTGTTCGACGCTCCCGGGTACGGCGCTGTGGGCGAGGTCCCTCTCAAGCGCATCAAGGAGGTCGTGGACCAGTTGGTGGGCTGCGGGTACCTGGTGCAGTCGCAGGGGCGCTTCCCGGTGGTGGGCCTCGGCCCTCGCGCCGATGAGGCCCTGGCGCCGCAGCATGCGGGCGAGTTTGCCTTCACCGTGAAGAAACGCGCCTCGAAGACCAAGTCGGCCAGCCGTGCGCGGCGCGCCGTCGATTTGGTGCGTGAGGAGGCGGCGCTGGATGCCCGCTCGCGCGTGGGCGATGATGCCGAGCTGTTCGAGGAGCTGCGCGATCTGCGCCGGGAGCTCGCCGACGAGCATCAGGTTCCCGCGTACATCATCTGCTCGGATGCCACGTTGCGCGGCATGTGTCGCAAGAGACCGGCCACGCGAGAGGAGCTGCTCGACGTTCCCGGCATCGGCGAGAAGAAGGCTGACGCATACGGGGCGGCCTTTCTTACCGCGATTGCCGATTACGAGGCGAGCGTGCGGTAGAGCGCGCCGCTCGAATGTGACATTATTGGTGTCAAACGAAGTGAGCCGAAGCGCAAGAAGGGGCGGTCAATGGAGGGTCGAACGGACAGGCATGGCGGGTCGTATCACATGAACCTGCGCGGTGTGGCCTGCGCCCTGGCGGGCGGCGCGCTGTGGGGCTTTTCCGGCACGGCCGTGAGCTATCTGTTCCGCTCGAGCGGAATCGACCCCATGTGGGTGATGAGCGTGCGTATGGTCCTCGCGGGCATCCTGTTTCTGCTGTTTTCCGTTGCGCGCGGCGATCGCCGTCCCTTTGAGCTGCTGCGCGACAAGTCCGCTGTGCGGGATTTGCTGCTTTTCGCGGGCGCGGGGCTGTTTCTCAACCAGTTCTCTTACCTCATGGCCATCCAGGCGACGAATTCCGCCACGGCAACGGTCCTGCAGAGCCTGCAGCTTCTGCCCGTTGCGGCGGTTGCGTGTGTGATCGGCCGACGAGCGCCCAAGCGTCGCGAGGTCATCGGCATGGTCCTTGCACTCGCCGGCACCTTTCTCATCACCACCGGCGGGGACCCCTCGCAGATGGCGCTGCCGCCCGCGGGCCTCGCGTTCGGCCTGCTCGCCGCTTTGGGAGGGGCCGGCCTTGCGGTGTTTCCCGGCAAGATCCTCTCCACCTACGGTGTTTCGGCGGTGAATGGCTGGGCCATGCTGCTGGTCGGTCTCATCGCCGCTCCGTTCGTGCCCGATTGGGGGCAGGCCGTCGCCTCGTTCGACATCTCGTGCTGGGTGGTCTTCGGCGCGCTTGTGGTCTTGGGCACTTGGTGCTCGTACCTTTTCTATATGCAGGGTGTGCACGAGATCGGATCGCTCAAGACTGCGATGCTCTCCACGGTCGAACCCATTTCCGCCACGGTGTTGAGCGCACTGTGGATCGGCGTCGTGTTCTCACCGACCGACCTGTTGGGCTTCGCGATGATCATCATCATGATGCCGCTCGTCGCGTGAGGCGCGTCTCGCGGCTACTTGGCGTTCCAGGCTGCCTCGTCCCACCAATCAAGCTGGGCGATGTTGTCGCGGATGTGCTGACAGCTCTTGTGGAAGCCTTCGAGCTCGCGCTCGGAAAGATCGAGTGTGTAGACCTCCTCGACGCCCTCAGCGCCGATCACGCACGGCAGTGAGGTGAAGATGCCCTCCTCGCCGTATTGGCCGGTCATGAGCGTGGAGGCGGAGAGCACGGCGTGCTCGTTGTGCAGCACGGCGGCGCAGACACGTGCGGCGGAGTTGGCGACGGCGTACTCGGTGCACTGCTTGCCGGCGTATGTCACATAGCCGCCCTTGCGTGCGAGTTCCTCGATCTGCATGTGATCGAACGCGTACTTCTCGGGGTTCTCGGCCTCGAGCTCGCTGAGCTTTTTGCCGGCGATGGTCGCCGCCTTGAACGCACCGATCTGGCTGAAGCCGTGCTCGCCGATCATGTACGCGTCGATGGACTTGGGCGAGATGCCGATCTGTTTGGAGATCTCGGTGCGCAGGCGCGCTGAATCCAAGCCGCAGCCCGAGCCGATGATTTTCTTGGGATCATAGCCGGTCAGGTGCCAGAGTTCGGTGCACACGACGTCGCAGGGGTTGGAGATGCTCACGAAGATGCCGTCGAACCCGGCGTCGACGACGCGATTGGCGAAGGTACGCGCGGCGTCGGTGGTGTAGAACAGCTCGCCGTCGCGGTTGGTCGCGGCGAGTGCGACTTTGCCGGCGGCGTTGACAACGATGTCGCAGCAGGAGAGTTCTTCGTAGCGGTCGCCGCAGTTCACGATCTTGGTGTTGTACGGCACGAAGCTGAGCGAGTCGCGCAGGTCCTGGACCTCGGAGGTCACCTTCGTCTCATTGATGTCGCACAGGTAGAGCTCGTCGGCGATTCCCTGGATCAGCAGGCTGTTGGCGACATGCGCGCCCACGTGGCCCTGGCCGATCACGCCGATCTTTCGAGTCTGGTACATATCCGAGTCCTTTCGGCCGAAGTTCGCGTAAATGAAATTGTAATTCGCACCGAGCACTGCGCCGAGATAAAGTGACACGACTTCGTTCTGACACATTGCGGTGGCGGCATGTGGGGGGCGGACGTTCCGGGCGTGATGGGCTCTGCGGACGAAGCGGGTTGCGGGCGCGGCGGGGTTGCGGGGCAGCGCGGGCACGCACGTACGGCGTCTGTGGCGCGCGGTTCGCTCCGGCACCGGTTCGCATCGAGCCAACCTCCCAGCGCGCACGTTTGTGTCGTACCATAGGGGGATGTGAACCAAGGAGGCCCCATGCCCATTCGCATCCCCGACGCCCTGCCCGCTACCGCGGCGCTCGAGAGCGAGAACATCTTCGTCATGACCGAGTATCGCGCGCTGCATCAGGACATTCGTCCGCTGCGCGTGCTGATCTTGAACCTCATGCCCACCAAGATCGCCACCGAGACGCAGATCATGCGGAAGCTCTCCAATACGCCCCTGCAGATCGAGGTCGAGCTGCTGCGCACCCGCAGCCACGAGGCCAAGAACGTCTCGCCCGAGCATCTCGAGACGTTCTACCGCACGTTCGACGAGGTGCGCGACGAGCGCTTCGACGGGCTGATCATCACCGGCGCCCCGGTCGAGAAGCTCGATTTCGCGGACGTCGACTATTGGGACGAGCTCGTGGAGATCATGGATTGGTCCACCACCAATGTTCACTCCACGCTGCATATCTGCTGGGGCGCGCAGGCGGGCCTGTTCCATCATTACGGGATCGACAAGCACGAGCTGCCCGCCAAGCTCTCGGGGGTGTACGGGCACCGTTTGGAAAAGCCGAGCTCGCCACTCGTCCGCGGCTTGGACGATCGTTTCTTTGCCGTCCACTCGCGCTATACCGGCGTTGATGAGGACGCTGTGCGCGAGCATCCCGAGCTCGAGGTCATCGCGAGCTCCGATGAGGCGGGCCTGTACTTGGTGAAGAGCTTGGACAGCCGACGGTTCTTCGTGTTCGGACACCCCGAGTACGACGCCGACACGCTGCGCCTCGAGTACGAGCGCGACGTCCGCGCCGGAATCGACCCGGACGTGCCGGTGAACTATTTCCCCGACGACGACCCCGCGCGCGAGCCCCTGTGCTCGTGGCGCGCGCAGGCCCAGTTGCTCTACACCAACTGGCTCAACTACTACGTGTACCAGACCACGCCCTACGACGTGACCCGCGTCGGCGCGTAGGCGCGCTGCGGTGGCAGGGGGCTGCGGCCTGTGACGGGAGCGCGGCCGCGACGGTGCGGCCTACGGCCTGCGGCGGACGCGCAGGGCCCTTGGAACTTATGCACGATTTCGCTGGCAATTTTTGCAGCTTATGAACGATTCGTGCATAAGCTGCGATTTTGCACGCTTCCTACCTGGGCTTTTGATGGGCCGCACCGTGAGGCAAAATCAAAATCGTTCATAGGCTCCAATCGTTCATAAGCTGCATTTTTGCACGGGCCGCAAATCGCCCGCTCGTGGCGCCTCTTGCGGAGAAGGGGTTCATCCGCGCACCCGGGGCGTTTCTATCCGCACGCCTCGGTATACTGAATGAGATCAAATTGAAGGCCGGCCTTGTGTCGGCCCTCGTGTGTTTTGGAGAGAGTGTATGTCGAATCAGCCTGGCCTCTGGGACGCCCCCGCTCCCGTTCCGACCCCCGAGCCCGACCTCGTGCCGCTCGACGCGTATGGCGCAACGCCCGACCATGTCGAGGTTCCCGCCGACTACATCCCTGTGGACTACGAACCAGCGGCCCCCGCTGTCCTGGCCCCAGCCCCGTCGTACGCCCCCGCTGCCGCCCCGGCCCCGAACGCCGCCGCCCCGGCGCGTCCCCTCGTCGACATCGACACGCTCAACCCCGCCCAGCGCGAGGCGGTCCTCACCACCGAGGGCCCACTGCTCGTGCTCGCCGGCGCTGGATCGGGCAAGACGCGCGTGCTTACGTTCCGCATCGCCCGCATGATCGGCGACCTGGGCATTCGCCCCTGGCAGATTCTCGCCATCACGTTCACCAACAAGGCTGCTGCTGAGATGCGCGAGCGTCTCTCCGCCATGCTGCCCGACGGCGGTATGCGCGGCATGTGGGTGTGCACCTTCCATGCCATGTGCGTGCGTATGCTGCGCGAGGATGCCGATCTGCTCGGCTACACCGGCCAGTTCACCATTTACGACGATGACGATTCCCGCCGCATGGTGCGCGAGATCATGACCCACCTGGGCATCGAGCAAAAGCAGTACCCCATCAACATGATCCGCTCCAAGATCTCCACGGCCAAAAACGCCATGATCGGCCCGGAGGAGCTCATCGAGAAGGCGAGCTCACCGCAGGAGCAGAAGGCTGCCCAGGTGTACCTGGAGCTGGAGCGCCGCCTGCGCGCCGCGAACGCCATGGATTTCGACGACCTGCTCGTGCGCACGCTCGAGCTGCTGCGCACCCGTCCCGAGGTGCTCGAGAAGTACCAGGAGCGCTTCCGCTACATCAGCGTCGACGAGTACCAGGACACCAACCATGTCCAGTACGAGATCGCCAACCTGCTCGCCGCCAAGTACCAGAACCTCATGGTCGTGGGCGACGACGATCAGTCGATTTACTCTTGGCGCGGCGCCGACATCTCGAACATCCTCGACTTCGAGAAGGATTTCAAGCAGGCCAAGGTGGTCAAGCTCGAGCAGAATTACCGTTCGACCGGCCATATTCTGGCCGCCGCCAACGCCGTGGTGCGCAACAACTCGCGGCGCAAGGAGAAGCGCCTGTTTACCGATTTGGGCGACGGCGAGAAGATCCAGGCCTATCAGGCGAGCGACGAGCGTGACGAGGGGCGCTGGATCGCCTCCGAGATCGAGAAGCTGCGCGCCGCCGGCACCAGCTATGACGACATGGCCGTCTTCTACCGTACGAACGCGCAGTCCCGTATCTTGGAAGATATGTTCCTGCGCGCCGGTGTGCCCTACAAGATCGTGGGCGGCACGCGATTCTTCGACCGCGCCGAGATTCGCGATGTCATGGCGTATCTCAAGATGATCGTGAACCCCGCGGACGAGATGAGCGTCAAGCGCGTCATCAACACCCCGCGTCGCGGCATTGGCTCAACCTCCATCGGCAAGATCGAAGACCTGGCCCGCATGAATGCCTGCTCGTTCTTCCAGGCGTGTGAGCTCGCCATCGCCGAGACGGGCATGTTCTCCGCCAAGGTGCGCCATGCCCTCGGCGACTTTGTGAACATCGTGCGCGAGGGACGCCGCATGGACGGCGAGCTCAAGGACGTCGTCGAGATGATCGTTGACAAGAGCGGCCTGGTGCAGGCGTTCCGCGCCGAGGGCACCATGGAGGCCGAGTCCCGAGCCGAGAACATCCAGGAGTTCCTGGGCGTCGCCGCTGAATTCGAGGAGACGCACGAGGACATCGAGGGCACGCTCGAGAGCCTCGAGGAGCTGCGCGCCGCCGGTGTGGCGGACGTGCCGGAGGTCGCCCCCATGCCTGCCGGTGCCGCGATGCCGATGGGCACCGCGATGACCGCTGCCACGAGCGCGCTGTCCGATGCATTGGCGAACCCTTCCATGGCGCCCGCTCCCGCTCCGAACGCCGCCGCTCTCGCCGCAGTCGAGGTCGAGCGCATGTACGGCCCGCTCGCCTGCAAGGCCCTGCCGGCCCTGCTCGAGTGGCTGGCCCTGCGCAGCGACCTGGACGCCCTGGCGGGGGAGAGCCATGCCATCACCATGATGACGGTCCACTCCGCGAAGGGCCTGGAGTTCCCCGCGGTGTTCGTGGCAGGCATGGAGGAGGGCATCTTCCCGCACGTCGCCGGCTGGTCCGACGACGACCCGGCAAAGCTGGAGGAGGAGCGCCGCCTGGCCTACGTTGCCATCACGCGCGCGCGTAAGCGCCTGTTCCTCACCTACGCCGCCACGCGCCGTACCTACGGTTCCACGCAGGCAAACCCGCGCTCGCGCTTTGTGAACGAGATTCCCGCCGAGAACATCGAGTTCTCCGGGATCGGTTCTTCCGGGTTCGAGGGTACCGGCTGGGAGAAGCGCGGCGATCGCCGTGGAACCTTTGGCTCGGGTCAGGGCTCGGACATGTACGGTGGCCGCGTGTTCGGTTCCTACACGCGGTCCACGCCGGGTACGCAGCGGCGCACGGCAATCAGCCCGGATGCCGGCCGTGTGGGCACGGCGGGTTCCGATAGGGGAGCGGCATCGCGCAAGCCGGCAACGTTTGGCTCCGGCGCCCCGCGCCCCAAGAAGAGCACCGTCTCGGCAACGGTCGAGCGCAAGGTGGATGTCGAGGCGGCGGCAACGACGTTCGTCGCCGGCGATCGCGTGAGTCACAAGACGTTCGGCCCCGGTACGGTCATCTCCGCCGCCGGAGATATGATCGAGGTCCAGTTCGAGCGTTCCGGCCAGACGAAGAAGCTCATGAAGGGATTTGCGCCCATCGTCAAACTTGTCTAGCGGATAGGCACTCCACTCTGATACAGTTTCTCCCATTACAGAAACGACGATCCGGAGGGAGGCGCACATGACGAGCGCAAAACTCACGTCCCGACAGTCCCTGTTCGTGGGCGTCACCTTGTTCTCTATGTTCTTCGGGGCGGGCAACCTCATTATCCCGCCCCTTCTCGGCCTGCAGGCGGGCGGCGCCGTCGATGGTGTCCTCGATGTACATCTGGATGTCGGCGTTCGAAAGCAGGCTGGCCTTATGGGTTTCGCCTTCGGGGCCCATGTTCTCCCACTGGTAGACG
>OIBI01000076.1_pt1 | contig 59034 bp, 51 predicted proteins | sample 1580951 | NCBI WGS metagenome assembly OIBI01 (sample SAMEA3882516, study PRJEB24775) | human gut metagenome | biome: human-associated habitat; feature: intestine environment; material: feces | place: Netherlands | collected 2009/2010 | reverse complement strand
CCGCGGCTGTCGTGCACCATTTCACCTTGGCATTCCACGATGACCATAGGGTGATCGGGTGTCTCCTCCCACACGATGTCACCGTACGCCTTTTTCAGTCCGCAAATGCGCCGGGCGCTGTCATCGAGCTTGATTTCAAGGTTGTTTTTAAACCCGCCGAGCCCAAGACCTCCTACCCGTCGAGGCGACCCGATAAGGATGGAGGCTTTCGCCTCGAAGGGGGAGGCGACTTTCCCGGTGACGTATCGCATCGCCTTTGCAAGTTGGTTCCGTCCGCGCATCCCCTTCCCAGCGTTGAGGATGTAGCGGATATCGTCGAATTCGAGAAGGGGCGGTCTGGTCCACAAATCTGAAGGTTTCCCCTGGGTATCGGTTATGCATTGCCAAGAATCGAGCCTCTGGAATTCGCTCTGTATTACCGACTGATAGATGGCGTCGTCCATTTTAATGTTGGGGGAATAAAACGAAAACGAACCGGTGAATTCGTATATCAGCAAGGCCGTGCTGATGGGGTCGAGATGGGTTGAGAGCATCAACAACGTAAGGAGAGGAGATGTGACGGAGACGTCGAACGGCGTGTCGACAATCGCCTCCGCGGGCATGTCTTTGGTCCACAGATGCTGTTTCACAAGCGTTGAGGTCAGGCGGTCGCGCCCGAAGCTCAGTGCATGGATCGGGATGTGTATGATGCCTGTCGCGACTGGGCTTTGACGGAGCCGGGCTCGTCCATAGGGGGTATCGAAGTCGGGGATCGGGGGAAGGGCATAAAGGTAGCGGGGCGGTGTCCTGTAGTACCGCAGTGCGGATATGTCGCAGAGAACCTTTGTCATGGCGGACAGGATAAGGGACGTCTGCCTGTGGGGCAATGGATTCCCCCGAACGGTAGCCAATGGCAAATTAACGGTATCTACCTGCATATTCAATACGAATAATTGTCAGAAACGCGAAGGGTCCACGTTGGATGACGTCAGGCGGCCCGTCAGATTGAGGGCAGATGCGCGGCATGGGGCGGTTGTCTGCCGGGCGATTGACGAACTTCGCATGAGGTGAGAGCGACTTGGGCTCGAGCTGCGGCCGCGGGATGGCGCGCCCCGGCCTCGCGGAGCTTTTTCGTACTAATTTGGAGGTTGGTCGAGTATGGGGCGTGTCTTGGTGCGTGTATTTGCAGGAAAAGCCTACATACGTCAGGGCTCTATAACGCAAATCGTCAAATCGATACGAAAAAGCTCCACGAGGGGCTGCGGCCTTATATCTGGGTGCCGCCGATCTCCGGCGGCAAGGAAATCGAGCGCTTTGCGGCGACAGGTGTAAGCAGCAGCCCCGCGATGGGCCAGAGGAAATTGCTCGGTAGCGAGGCGTTTTGGGCGTGGCCGAACGCCATGAGGATGAGGTCGGACACGACGCCGGCTATCGCGGATGGGGTGCACGTGATCCCCAGGAGCGCAACCGCGAGGATGAGACCATCGGCCCCGGTCCACGTCTCAGGGATGCGGCAGCGCTTCCGTTAGAACACGATGCCCAGAACGGAAGTGGTGAACAGCGCGGCGGCGACGGCGCCGACGAAAGGCGCGATGCCGGGCACCACCAGGCCGTAGAGCCAGTTGTTGTCCACCTTGTTGCGAATGGGCAGCAGCTGGTAGGCGATGCGGGGGCCGAGGTCGCGCGCCTGGTTCATGGCGAAGCCGGTCACGCTGCCCAGGCCCATGCCCACGGCCCAGACGAGCAGCCCCACGCCGATTCCCAGCGCGAGATGGTTATCGCCCGCCTGTGCTGCGATTGCGAGGATGCCGGTGAGGAACACGAAGGTGTCGAACGCCTCGATGCAGAAGTTGCGGACCAGGTTGTAGGACTCGGGCGTAGGGTTGGTCGAGAAGATGTTGCGGATGGCGACGCCGTCGACCTCGCCTTCGGAGGCGCGGAAATCATCTGCGTAGATGAGCCATGCGATGCATGCGCCTGCAACACCGCCCAGCATCTCGGCGATGGCGAAGGGCGCCACGCTGCTCCAGGGGATGAGGCCGACGATCGCCTGGCAAAGGGCCATGGCGGGGTTCATGCACACGCCGCCGAAGATGAACAGGCACACGCTGATGCCAAACGACCAAGTGGTGATCGCGAACATGTGGCCGGAGTCGCGGTACTTACTGCCCTTGAGCGTGATATCGCAGTGCACGCCGACGCCGAAGACGATCATGAGGGCGGTCGAGGCGAATTCGGCGAAGAGGTGGTTGATCATGGGGTTCCTTTCGGTGGTCGTTTCGTCTGAGGCGATCGTTGCCGTGGTGTGTCGTGCTGGTCTGTCGGTGGCGGCGATCTTATTTGGCGGGCCGAGTCGTTAGCGCTGAACGACGACGCCGAGCCCATCGGGGATGACGGCGAAGCGCGCGTTCGGCCCCTTGAGCTCGCGGGCCAGCTGCACGGCCTCGTCGACGGTGCTTGCGGGCGTCATGTGCATGGCTCGAATCATGTCGTGGTCGCACAGGTCGCTCACGAGGATGACCGGATGATGGGCGAGGATGCGCGCGAAGATTTGGGCGGTCCACTGGTCGGGCAGCGTCTGGTCCTTGGGACGGTCGATGCAGGAGCGTTCGAACGCAGCGGGGTCGTTTTCCGCGATGTTCTTGAAGAAGCCCTCTCCGCCGTGGCCGTCGGCGCATCCCGCGACCGCGATGATGACGCCGCCTTCGTCGAGCGTTGCTTCAGCGGCGGTCATGCCCTTGACGGCCTGGTAGATGTTCTGGTCGAGCGGATAGCCGCCGTTGGTGGTGATGGCAACGTCGCAGTCCACGGCGCTTACGCCGGCGAGCCCGCGCACAAAATCGCAGCCCGCCTCGTGCGCCGCATGGATGTCGCCCGCGAACGCCCCGATGACATGGTGCTCTCCGTCCAGCACGACGTTCAGGATGAAGGCGAGGCCCGCCATTTCGGCGGCGGCCATCATGTCGTCGTGCACGCGGTTGCCCTCGATGATGCCCGCTCGCGACCGCGGGTCGTGCACAAACTGCCCGTTGTGGTTGTACATGATGGTCTTGTAGGAGGCCACGCCCGGCAGCACCGACTTGCGAGACCCCGAGAAGCCGGCGAAGAAATGTGGCTCGATGAAGCCCTCGGCGAGCAGCAGGTCGGCTTCGGCGGCGATACGGTTGATGATGCACTCGCCACCGGAGGGCAGGGTCCCGATTGCGACCATCGCCTCGTCGTCGGTGGCGACGTGCATCACGATCTCCTCTTCGGCGACGATGCGTTCGCCATACTTGTCCACGAGCTCCTCATGTGTGGACGCACGGTGCATGCCGGTCGCCACGAGGATGCGCACGTGCGCCTCGGGTGCCGCCGCGTGGATGCGACGCAGCAGGATGGGCATCGTCACGCGTGAGGGAACCGGGCGCGTGTGATCGGAGCTGATGATCACGATGTCACGTTTGCCCTGGCAGAGCTGCTCGAGTGTGGGCGAGTCGTAAGGGGTGTCGAGCGCCCGCTCGACGAGCTCCTCCTGCTCAGCGTCGGGCGTGAAGTCTCCCTGCCTGCCCGCGAGCACGCCGACGACGCTTTCATCCGGCAGGCTCAGATGCATCCGTCTTCGGTCATATGGCAAATCTATCTCAAACATGTGTGCCCCTCTCCTGGTTGATTGCCGGTACGGACGAGGGGTAACTATGGTGGTGATAGCTCCGGAGCGGTCTGACCTATGTTGTTGCCATTTGGCACAGCCCCGGTTCCGCAGTCCGATAGAGTTGCAGTTTCCAGAGGTCAGGTAAGGGAGGGTGCGCGTGATTGAGAGATCTGACTATCTCGTCGACTTTCTGCGCGAGCGGGGATTTCACGAGATGCGCAAAGCTCGCCATGAGTATCTCTCGTACTACGGCTTCGATCAGGAGTACGTGTTCGTTCTTGTGGAGGGCGTGGTCAAGGCGAGTGTCACGCTGCGCGAGGGCACCCGGTTCAACATCTCCTACATCAAGGGTCCGAGCCCCGTCTCGCTTCTCCGCGACGAGGTGAGCAGCCGTGCGAAATCCCCCTACAGCGTGCGCGTGGAATCTCCCGAAGCGATCTACATGGCGGTTCCCCGCGTGAGGTTCTGGGAGTTCGTGAATGAGGATTCTCGCCTGCTGGGCTATGTGAAGGACTATTACCGCGCGAGCCTGGAGGAGAGCCTCTATCGCATGCGTTACCTGACGATGAACGGGAAGGTCGGCGCCGTGGGAGGGTTCTTGTACGACCTGAACGAGCGCTTCGGCGTGCCCTGCGACGAGGGGAGCGTGATCGCCCTCGATGTCACAAACGAGGACATCGCGCAGTTCTGCGGGACCTCGTCGCGCACGAGCGTGAATCGCATATTGCGCGGCTTCAGGGAGCAGGGCGTCATTTCGACGGGCGGGCACGACGGCCGCATCGTCATCCACGACGCGTCCATGCTGGAGCGTTATGTGATGGACTGACCCAGGTCGGGTGAGCATGGGCTCGCCGGGCGCCCGCGAGTCGGCACGCGCGAGGGCGAATTCATTTCTGCTGGCTGCCGCCGGCGCGTCCTATCCGTTCACCAGGGCGATAAACGAATCGAGCGAATACTCTCCGGAGATGCGCACGCGCGGGAGGGCGGTGACGTCGTCGCCCACATGCGCCCACGAGTTTTGCGTGGTGAAGGCGCAGAGGATGCCGGCGTCTCGCACAGCCGCGCGGCCGTCGTCGGTGACGTCGCCAAAGGGATAGGCGAAGGCCTGGGTCCCGCCCACGATCTCCTGCGCGTGCTTGAGATCTGCCGCGATCTCATCGCGGCTCATGGCGCTGATGATGCCGCCGTGCCCCACGTTGCCGCCGGGCTTGTGCATCCCAAAGGAGTGGGACTCGAAGGCGACGTAAGGGCTGCGGTGGTCGATGACCTTTTGGGCGGCGTCGGCGTCGCTGGCGATGACGAACGAAGTCGCGGGAACTTGATACTTTTCGAGCAGGGGCACACCGACGTTTAGGAAGCCCATCTCGCCGTCATCGAACGTGAGGACGACGCTCTTTGCCGGAAGGCTGTGCTTCCCCTCGATGAAGGCCTTCACCTCGGGATACGACGGGAAGTAGAAATCGTTTTCCTTGAGGTAAGAAAGCTGCTGCTCAAACGTGGTGCTGGCGATGAAGTTGCCGTTGAGGTCCGCCGGCGGGTTTGCGGGGTCGTATACGTAGTGGTACATGAGGATGGGCACGCCGCCCTGCATGGTTTCCATCGACTCGACAACATGCACGGTGCGCACTGCCTTTGCGGTATGACCGGACGAGTCCGACACGCGATAGGTCACTTTGTACGTGCCGGGTTTAGAGGTGTCGACCTTGCCCGAGGTTTTAATCTTGGCGTTGAGCAAGCCGTCGGCGGGTTCGGCGGCATGGGCGCCCGCCTCGAGGTATTCCTCTCCCTTGAGCACATAGGTGTCTTTGGATCCGTTGAGGCCGATGACGATCTCGCCGGCGCCGCCGTCGGCCGTGCTGTCTTCTATGATGGGCGCGCTGCCGGGCTTATCCTGCGAGGGGTTGCCGCCTTTGGACATGGCTCGGAAGAGGGCCGTCCCTCCCATGCCGACAAGCGCGATGAGGACGAGCGCCGCGGCGATTCCCGCGATGCGCGTGTACGAATTGCGCGGGGCCCGGCTGGAGTGCGGGGTCCGGCTGGAGCGCGGGACCTGGCCGCGGCGCGAGGTCTGGTCGTAGCGCGGGGCCTGACCGGAGCGCGAGGCTTGACGGGAGCCTGCCGCTCGATTGGGGTGCGGTGCTCGGCGCATGTGCGGCTTGGCAGGGGCCTGCGGATGATGTGCGACCTGGGGGCGAGCCACGCCCTGTTGACGAGCGGGTTGCTGTGGGTGGCGCGCGCCCTGAGGGCGGGGTGCGTGTCGGTTGCGATCACTGGGGTTCACGTCGGCCTCCTGCGGACGATGAGTGTCATGGCGTCGAGTGTAACGCGAAAACGCTCCGAGTATAGGAGCGTTTTCTGCGAGTCATCTTATTAAATTGTCACGCAGTCGTTGGTGGCGGAGCTTTTTCGTACTGATTTTGAGAAACCCGGAGTATGGGAGGTCTTGCGAACAACAAAACCGCAGGTTGCGGCAAGGCGCAAGGAGTATGTACTCGGCAAATCGGGAAAACAGTACGAAAAAGCTCGACCTTTCAGCGGGGCCACCGCTCAGACGCAGTACGACCCTACTTGAGGAACATGTTCTTGAGGTTAAACTCTGCCTGCACGGTGCGCAGCATGAGGTCCGTGTCGTCGAGGCCCAGGTGCAGCTCGTTCTCGTCGGCGGCAAGCGTCCCGCGGCGACGTGCCCAGTTCTGCAAGCTCGCCGGCGCGCTCTCGCGCGGGAGGGTGCGGACCTCGCCGTCGACGGAGCGGCAGATGTGGCGCGAGTCGATGACGATGATCTTGCCCGCGCGGCGCGCCTCGGCGTAACCGGGCAGGTGTAGCATGAACCAGCTGTCCTCGAAGGCTGCGTTGTGCGCCATGATGGGGTAGCGCTTCATGAGTTTGAGCAGTTCCTTCTGCAGCTTCACGTCCTCGCGGAAGGGCGTCTTGCCGTCGAGGTCGGACCACTGGATATGGTGGATGTCGGCCAGCGGCACACCCGTCTCGCGGTACATATCGGGGATGCCGCAGTAGAACGCCTGCGGGTCGTGCGGCACGGCGTCGCTGGTGAGCTCCATGATCTCCCAGCCCACGTTGATGATGTAGCCGCGCTCGGGTGCGCGCCCGGTGGTCTCGATGTCGATGCCGAGCACCGTGCCCTTGATGGGCTTGCGCACGTAGGCGACGGAGTAGGCGTCGCGGTCGCCGCGGACCTCGCGAGCAACGGCGCTGGCTGCACGGCCCTGCATCTTGCCGATACCGGCGCACAGGTCGGCGTCCGTTAGGTTGCGCGCGAGCAACGGGCTCGAGAGGTTGCGCAAGCGCGCCTCGCCGATCTGGTCGCACAGTTCGCGGTTCTGATCGGCCAGCGTGAGGATGACGCCGAAATCGAAGCCGGGCTCCTCGTTTGTGCGCCATTCGTCGAGCAGCGCCTTCATGGCCTCCTCGCCGCGCTGGCGCTCGGATTCCATGGCGTCATAGTCGCCGTAGATGAACATGGGGATGAAGGGCTGCATCGAGTATTCGAGTGCCTGCTGTGCGTTCATGGGAAGAGCTCCTATCGTTAAGAATTCGGCCGCGCGGCGGTGCTCGTCGGGGTATTTTGGCGGGCCCGTGCGCGGTCGAAGATGGTTCGAACACGAGTATAGAGGGTCTCGGCGGGGCTGAAGTGTTTGAGGTGTGAAACTTATTTAGTGACAATTCGGATGCGGCCAACGTGGCCGAGACGATATCCATCGGAGCGAGCTAGTTCCCGATCGCCGAGCGGCGGATCCAGATCTGCATATGTGTCGCCCGACTGCGGAAGGCCGTGGCCGGGCGACTTTTTGTTGTCTGGAAGGACTGCTGTTCGTTACGAGTTATCCAAAGGCAACTTTTAGTATACTGGTTCACTCGCATATCGTGCGTTTGCCAAGTGGTGCGCGGGGTATGTAAACAGCTACGCCTCGGGGCGCTGGGCCCCGCTGGATGTTTCCGTTGAGGAGAGTCGGCCGTGGATCTGCTGCTGCATTTCATAGAGCATGCGCTCGAGGACACCCTTGTGCTCGTGCCGTTCCTGTTCGTGACCTATATTGCGCTCGAGGCGCTCGAACATGCCGCGGGCGCCCGTGCGAACGCGGTGGTTCGCCGCGCGGGCGCTGCCGGACCGGTTGCCGGTGCGCTGCTGGGCGTGGTCCCGCAGTGTGGCTTTTCGGCCATGGCGGCCACGCTCTATGCCGGTCGCGTGGTGACGCTCGGTACGCTCGCGGCGGTGTTTCTCTCCACGTCCGATGAGATGCTGCCCATGTTGGTGGCCGAGCGGGTCGACGCGGGGTTGCTGTTCCGTGTGCTGGGGCTGAAGGTGCTGGTCGCGCTTATCACGGGCGTGCTTGCCGACCTCGCCATCCGCGCGCTGCGCAAAAACGCCCGCGTGCACGCGTTCTTGCGTCGCACGGTGTTCTCGGTGCGTCGCGACGGCATGGAGGCCGACGTGGTGGATCAGATGGCCGAGGGCGGGGAGACTGCCGAGCACATTTGCCGTCTGTGCGAACAGGATCATTGCGGCTGCGGCCACGATCATGCGCATGTGCATGAAGGCGAGCACGGCCATGCGCACGGCTATGAGGATGCCGACGGTCACGTGGCGGGTTGCGACCATGATCACGGTCACGGCCACAGCCATGCCGGCGGGCGCTTCGGAATCGTCGGGTCGATCTTGATGAGCGCCGTCTCGCACACCGTGCAGGTGAGTCTCTTCATTTTCCTGGTGACGTTCGCGCTGGTGCTCGTTCTGGAAACGGTGGGTGAGGATGCCTTGGCCGCGTTCCTCTCGGGCAACCAGCTACTCGCGGTGTTCGCCTCGGCGCTGGTGGGCCTGGTGCCCAACTGCTCGGCGAGCGTGGTCATCACGCAGCTCTACTTGGAGGGCGTGCTGGGCTTCGCGCCGCTCATGGCCGGCCTGCTCACGTCTGCCGGCGTGGGGTACCTGGTGCTGTTCCGTACCAACCGCCACCCGCGCGAGAACGTCGTGATCGTGGTTGGACTGTTCTTGGTTGCATGCGTTTGGGGTCTGGTGTTCGCAGCGCTTGGGATGTAAGGCGCCGTCTGGTGCGTTTGTAAGGGGGCCTCGGTGCCAGAGCGGTACCGAGGCCTCTTTGCGTTTGAGGCGGGCGTGAAGGGGGGTGCGGTTAGCTGTCGAGAGCCTCGCGCAGGAGCTGGGCGAGGTTGCGCTGGAAGCGCTCACGGTCGTCGTCGGTGAAGGCGGCCGGCCCCTGTGTGCGTCCGCCCGCGCGGCGGACCTTTTTCTCCTCGTGGCGGATGAACAGCTGCATATCGATGGTGGCCTTGTTGTAGACGTGCCCGCGCACGCCGATGGCGGCAGCTCCGCGACCGAGCACCATGCTGGCAAGGCCGATGTCCTGCGTGACCACCACGTCGCCGGGCTCCAGGCGCTCGATGATGGCAAAGTCCGCGCTGTCGGCGCCGCATGAGACGTCGAGGGTCTCGGCCCAAAAGCCGGGATGCGTGGCGTCGCGCCCGCGGGCGTGTTCGGCGTCGCGCGGGTCGTCGCGGCGGATGCGGCGGGCGAGGTTTTGCGTGGAGTTCCCGGCGATGAGCACGGGGATGCGTGCCGATCGCGCGCAGGCGAGCGCCTCGCGTGTGACCGGGCACGCGTCGGCGTCGATGATGAGGGTGGGCATGGGGGAGATCCTAACGTTACGAAGCGGCAAATGATCAAAACCTGATTCCACCTGTATCATAATCTGCCGCGTGGGGTCCGTGTGGGGTACAACATCGAGGACAACGGCATCAGAATCCATCGCATGGACGACGCGGTGTGTCAAATGTACGACTTTGCCCAGGGGCGCTGGGTCAACAGCGCGGAGATCATGGACATGTTCATCGGCGAGCTGTGGGCTGACAAGGTGAGCGAAGCCGAGGCAAACAGCGTCACTCCGCGTGCCGCAGCAGAATCCATTCCCTGCGATAATGGTGCCGATTCGTCCGGACAAAAATCGATGCCGGCGGCTAAGGGTGCGAGTCAAAGCTTGCATAGGGACCCTGCGCGCCGCCGCATAACGGGGAAGGATGGAGGGGCGAAAATGGGTGCGAGAAGAAGCGGGTCGCGCATTTCCATCGTCGTGCTCGCAATACTTGCGCTCACGCTAATCGCCGTCAGTGCGGTGCTTATCGCGACGGGGCGCCTTTGCATCACATCTTCGCATCGCCCCGTCGACCGGTACGAGGGGGCCTCTGGGGCGGGCGAGGCCGGCCTCTCCGCCGACCTCGCTGCCACGGTTGATGCCGACTCCGACGGTATCGCCGACAACGACGATGTCCTCGCCGCTGCCCTCGTCTACATCCAGACCCGTCCGCACTACAAGAGCGTCTATTACCCTTCGGGCTATCCCGATGACGAACACGGCGTCTGCACCGATGTGGTTGCCATCGCGTGCCGGGAGGCGGGTTACGACCTTCAGGCACTCGTCGCGGCCGATGTTGCGCGGCGTCCAGAGGCCTATGCGATCGAGATTCCGGATCCGGCGATCGATTTCCGTCGCACGCCCAATCTCAAGGTCTTTTTCGATGCTCATGCGCAGCGCCTCACGTCCGACGCGCACAACATTTCTGAATGGCGCGGCGGGGACATCGTGCTGTATGAGGGGCACATCGGGATTGTCTCCGACCGTCGCAATGAACGCGGCGTTCCGTATCTCATTCATCATTCCGGGCCGTTTCAGTTGCGCTATGAGGAAGACAAGCTGCAAAGCTATGGACACATCGTCGGGCATTATCGTCTGGATCCCACATGCCTCGCGCTGCTGTCACAGGGCGCAGATTCGCATGATTCCGCTACCTGACTTGGGCAGCTCTTCAAAGGTGGCGCCGCAATGAAAATCAAGGGCCTCATATTCTTCGACATCGATGGGACGCTCGCGCGCGGCGTCATTTCGGCCCTCTATCGCGCGTGCGCGGCTATCGCATCCCGTAGCCAAGTGGCGCAGCCGGCGACGTTGCCATCGTAATAGGCGGTGAAACGCTCATCTGCGACGTACATCTCCGCGAGACCCCTGTGCGCTTCGGGTGTGTAGAAGTTCCAGGTGAATCCGAGCCACTCCCGGTGGAGGCGATAGATGCGTTCTCCCTCGTCGCCTGTGGGATCGGCATTCGCACTTACGGCCGCTTCGAGCGATTCGTTGATCGTACGCCCCAGCTCCTGGAAACGCTCGAACTCACTCTCGCTCAGGTTGAGCATCTTGCGGTTTGCCTCGTCCGTGGCGGTGTCGCCCCAGCGCTCGCGCACCTCGGCGCCGTGCTTGCGCTTGTTTTGCTCCACGAGGTCGCGCTTCATGCCCTCGAACTTCGCCTTATCGTCCATGGGGACTCCCTTCTCGATGTGCTCGATTGTGCGTTCGACGGTGCGGATGAGGGTATCGAGTCGCTCTCGTTCGGCCCTGAGCGTTCCAAGGTGACGCGCGAGCGTTCGCCGGCGCTCCTCTTCCGTTGCGCTCAAGGCGCGTGGAATCTCCGCCACGCTCATCCCCATGTGGCGCAAGAGCAGGATTTCCTGCAAGCGGTCGAGGTCTGCAGGGGTGTAGCGGCGATATCCGTTGGCTGTTCGCGCGGGTACGAGCAGTCCCGTCTCTTCGTAATATCTGAGCGTTCGGGTTGAGACCCCCACGATGTCGGAGACTTCTCCGATGCCATAGGCCTTGTTCGCGCTCACATGCCCCTCCCGTTCCGTTTCGCCCGTAGGATAAACCTTTACGTAGCGTGAAGGTCAAGGGGTCGTTTTTGTGGGTTCAGATAGACAAAACCGCCCAGGCCTTTTGCGGGGGCCCGGGCGGCGAGTATCGGTGTTGGGTTGCGGACGATGCGCAAACGGGGCGCGTCGCGAACGCCGTTAGCGTGAGATCTTTCCAAAGGTGAACGCGCGGACGAGCAACACGCCGCCCAGCACCGCGAGCGCGATGCCGGAGAAGACGATCATCAGGTCGACCGATTCGAGCGGGAACATGAACACGGCGATGCCCGCGACAATCGACAATACGCCGGAGAGAATGGAGAGACCGCGGTTGTGCACCATGCCCGTCTCGACGAGGGTTACCACGCCCTCGATAATCCAGCCGAATCCGATTGCGATGGCTGCGAGCGTCGCGAGGGCCGCAGCGGATGCGGTCTGGTTCTTGAGCATGATGATGCCGCAGAAGAGCAGCAAGAGGCTGGAGAGGATATTGAGTGCGCGCCAGCCCGCAGGCATGAAGGGCGTGCCCACGGCCACGCCGATGCGCACGACGCTTGCGATAATGAAGTATGCTCCGAGGATGACAGCGAGCACCACGAGTGTCTTCACGGGCCAGATGAGCAGGGCGCCGCCGCCGATGAGCCCGACTACTCCGGTTACGCCGTATAGGAACCTGATCGCCTTGACACCACGGTCGATCATCCCAAACTCGTCAAAGCAGAAGGGGTCGATGTGCCGTTCGCCCTCGTTGTCGATGAATTCTCTCATGGCCACTCCAATCGACAGAAGTTAGATAACGTACATATGTAATCCTACCCATGCGAAAGGAAAGGGATACCTTTGGACCCTGCGAGCGCTGTCAGCTCATCGATTGATACAATCGGAACACATTGATATGAGCAAATGCGACATCCGTAAACATGATGTCGCATCGAGTGGGGGCTTCGATGAGCGGTGATTTGTATCTGGTTCGACACGGCCAGACCATGTTCAACGAAAAGCGCGTTATCCAGGGCTGGTGCGACGCCCCGCTCACGTCGGAGGGCGAGGAGCAGGCGGAGCGCATCGGGCGGTACTTTGCGCGCGAGGGGATCGCGTTCGACCATGCGTACACCTCAACGTTGACGCGCACCCAGCAGACGATTGAGCGCATCGTGGATATGCCTTACGAGCGCGTGGAAGACCTGCGCGAATGGGGTTTCGGGGCCTTCGAGGGCGAGAGGGTCGACCTTATGCCGCCGTTTCCCTGGGGCGACTTCTACGTTCCGTTTGGTGGGGAGGGGCAGATGGCCGTCCGCGCCCGCGTGAGCGATGCCCCGGCACGGATTATGGAGCAACCTGGGCATGAGCGCGTTTTGGTGGTGAGTCATGGGTCGGCGTGCCGTGAGTTTCTGACTAAGTGGGTGCCTGATGGCGGTTTTGGCTGCGGTAAGGTGCCGGGCAACTGCAGTGTTATGCATTTCGCGTTCGACAAGGGTGCGTTCGAGTTGGTCGAGATCCTCGAGCAGGATGAGTTGCGGGATTTGCTCGGGGAGTAGGAATTTCACCCCCGGTGTGCTTCGAAGCTTGTTGCTGATTGGGTCGTGGCCGGCATACCGCTCCCCAGCTGGATTCAGGGTTTAGACGAAATGTATAAATCGCGTTTATTTGCTCTGCATCATGCATAGGTTTTTGCATCTGAGGCGACGCGCATCGTACGTTTTTCGAAGTGTGGTCAAAATACTCTGATCGTGCGCTGAAGGGTTTTGCCGCGGGCGACAAAACCCCAGGATTGCTTAAGCCGAATTTTAACGTGCGAGCGGCTCAGTACTGCCGGGCTGGAGGCTTGCGGCAAAACCGCAGGATTGGTGAAGGCGGGAAAATATGCAAGGCAAAAACCGGGAGGATTTGAGCGCACAATCAGGGTATTTTGACCAATTGCTCGGTTTTACATGAAAATGGCCTCCCTTTTGAAGAAGGGAGGCCATGCGAATCACCGGTTTTGCCAGGTGAGCGCCTTGCGAAACGATTGCTATTTCGCGATGCGATGGATGAACAGGCCACTGCGCAGCTTGGGCTCGAACCACGTGGATTTGGGCGGCATAACCTCGCCGGCGTCGGCTACGGCGAGCAACTGGTCGATGCTCGTCGCGCACATCGTGAACGCAACGCCCTCGGCGCCCGCTTTGCACTCAAGCTCCTCGGTTCCGCGGATGCCGCCGACGAAGGAGATGCGCGGATTGGTGCGAGGGTCCTTTATTCCAAAAATGGGAGACAAGATGCAGCTCTGCAGGATTGAACAATCAAGGGAGTTTGCTGGGTTGGAGGACTCTCCGGTATCTTGACTCGATCCACCGCTGCGGCGCTCGTCATCCTCGGCCGACCCCATCTCGGCGTTGAAATCGTTGCCGGCATTCTCCGCGGCATAGGCCATCGGGTTGGGGTCGTCCGCCCGCAGCTCGTACCAGGTGCCGTCGGTGTACATCCCGAACACGCCGTGCTCGCGCGGTTCCACCGGCCCCTCTGCCTCCACGATGTCGAATCCTGCGCCGCCCAGCACCTCGAGCAGCTCGTACGTATTGAGTCCGTTGCGGTCGGAGACCACGCGGTTGTACGGCAGGATGGTGAGCTGGCTGGCGGGGAACAGGACGGAGAGGACGTAGTTGAACGGCTCCTTTCCGGTGTAAGTGCCTGCCGCCCGCGCTTCTTCGCGCATGCGGCGCGCAACCTTCACGGCGCTTGCGGCCCGATGATGCCCGTCGGCGATATAGGCGCACGGAATCGTGCCGAGCATGGCGCGCAACGCATCGACGGCATCGTGGCGCACGACCTCCCAGACGGTCTGGCGCACGCCCGACTCATCGGCGAAGTCGTACAACGGGGTGGAGGTCGTGGCCGTGCCGACGATCATGTCGAGCACGGGCTGGTCGCGGTAGGTGAGGAAGATCGGTCCCGTCTGGCAACCGAGCGCTTCGATGTGCTCGATGCGGTCGCGTTCCTTATCTTCGCGCGTAAGCTCGTGGCGCTTGATGACGCCACTTTCGAATTCGTCGACGGCGCACACGCAGACGATGCCGGTCTGCACGTGCCCCTCCCAGGCAAGGCGGTAGATGTAATACGCCAGGTTGCGGTCCTCCACGAAGGTCCCGTCCTCGAGGTGCTCGTGCAGCAGCTCCGCCCCGCGCGCGTATACTTCCGGTGCGTACATGTCCTGATCAGCGGGAAACTGCGTCTCGGGCCGGTCGATGTTCAAGAAGGAGAGTGGCCTGTCCTCGACGTACTCGGCCGCCTCGCCGCGGTCAAAGACGTCATAGGGAAGAGCTGCCACCTCGGCGGCGTGCTCGGGGACGGGGCGAATGCAAGGGAAGGGAAGCGCTCTCATGGACGGTCCTCTCGCGCGGGTCGATCACATATGGCGTTATCGTACCCCGCCTGCGCCACGATGGATGAAAAAAGCGGGGCTCGGCGTAAACTCGAGTCCCGCTTTCACGAGCGTCGCCGCGTGGTGCCGAAAAGCCGGTTTCGCCGCGTGCGAATTCCTGTCCGTTTTGTCCCGGGTGCACCATCGCGAGTGCGGCCTGCGCTATTTCTCGTTCTGGCAATCGCCGAAGTGCCCCAGGCGCTCAAACTTCTCAAGGTCGGTTTCCGCCATGCCCTGTTGCATACCCTCGAGACGCTTGGTGTACATGGGATCGTTCTCGTCGTTCCAGATCTTCTCGGCCACGGGCGCCCACGCCGCCGCGCCGGCAACGGTCTTGCGGCGGAGGTCCTCCGGGGTCTCCGGCTCCACCAGGTCGGTTCCGTGCGCACCGGATTCGGCGACGAGCCGGCCGAGCTCGTAGGGGTTCTCGAGCATGGGGCAGGGCCGCAGGTGATTGTCGTTGAACGGCTGGTTCTCGTAGTATTTCATGAACAACGGCGATTTAAGGGCCTCGAGCAGCGTGACGTCGTGGATGTTGACGTTGCTGTAGTGGATGAACACGCAGGGCTCGACGTCACCCGCGGCGTTGATGTGCAGGTAGCGGCGGCCGCCGGCGATGCAGCCTCCCACGAACTCGCCATCGTTTTGGAAGTCCATGGTGAACAGCTCCTTCTTGGAGCGCATGTCACGCACGAAGTGGTACATGCGCTCGCGCTGCTCGGGAGTGGGCATGAGCGAGGCGGGCGAGGAGGCTCCCACGGGCATGTAGTGGAAGTACCAGCAGAACAGCGCGCCCTTCTCGATCATCCAGTCCATGTTCGCCTCGGTGGCCACGGCGTCGGCGTTCTCGCGCGTCCAGCAGCAGGAGATGCCGAACGGCAGGCCGTTTTCGCGAAGCAGGTTCATGGCGCGCTCGATCTTGGCGTACGTGCCCTTGCCGCGGCGAGCGTCGGTCGTGCCCTCGTCACCCTCGGCGGAGATGGCGGGAACAAAGTTGCCCACGCGGATCATTTCCTGGCAGAACGCCTCGTCGATGAGCGTCGCGTTGGTGAAGCACAGAAAGGCGCAATCCTGGTGCTTTTCGCACAGGCGGATGAGGTCGTCCTTGCGCACGAGCGGCTCGCCGCCGGTGTAGATGTAGATATGGCAGCCGAGCTCCTTGCCTTGGCAGATGATGGAGTCGATATCCTCGAAGGAAAGGTTGAGCGCATGCCCGTACTCGGCCGCCCAGCAGCCCGTGCAACGCAGGTTGCAGGCGCTCGTGGGGTCGAGCAAGATCGCATACGGGATGTTGCACTGATGTTTTTCGCGCATCCTTTCCTGCTGGGGCCATGCCAGGACGCTGCAGTCCACAATGAGCGTCTTGAGCAGCTTGGTGCGTACTTCGGGGTTGAGGTCGAAGATGCGCATCATGAGTCGGTACCAGTTATTGCGTTCGCGGATCGCGGTGTCGAAGGCTCGGCGTTGCGAGGGGAGCACATACTCGGGGACGAATTTGTCCACGAGCGTCATGATGGTGTCGATGTTCTTCTCGGGGTCCTCGTCGAGATAGTCGATGATTTTGTTGAGGGCCGCTCGTTCCGCCGCTTGTGTGAGTGCCATGCTGTTCCTTCTTTCGACGCACTGGAGGCGACGCGGGGCATGCCTACAGTTCGAGTCGCGAAGACGGAGGAACGACTCGCCGCGTCGCCTTGCCGTGAATAGTAACAGCTGTGGTATATTCTACAAATGTGGAATAAGCAACTGTGTCTATTCAACGAAGTGCAGATAGATGTGGGTTTTGCCTCAAAGGATGCGAGCTGTGGAGGAGCAAAGGGTATGGATGGGTGTCGTTTGAGGATGGTCGAGGAGCGAGGTGCCTCAAAGGCATCCGCGCCGTCCGCGTCCCAGTGCGAGCGCGTCGATCGCCGCGTGCTCCGCTCGCGTGCGGCTATGGTCGCGGCGTTCGAGGACCTGTTGGCGGAGAAGGCCTATGAGGACATCACAGTCACCGACATTGCGCGTAAGGCCGATGTGGACCGCAAGACCTTTTACAAGCACTTCGGGTCGATCGACGGCCTGCTCGCTTATGTGCTTGATAGCCATATCGACGATATCGTGGAGAACACGCACGGGTTGCTGGCATGCACGGGGGAAAGCGAGCAAGGCGGCTTTGCCGTTCGCATCCAGGTGTTTTTCGAGATGGTGAACAGGGCCATCATGGAGAATATCTCGCTCAAGCGGCGCGTGTTCGAGTGCGTTCCCTTCGACCTGATGTTCACCTGCATCAAGCAGTCCATGTATGAGGAACTTGAGCGTTACTGCATGATCCCGGCGAGCGTGCGCTCCGATCAGCTCGACTATTACCTCTCGTTCGTGTTCGGCGGGATTTTGTCGGCGTACCGGCAATGGATCATGATGGGCGGCGATACCCCCATCGAGAACGTCTCGAGCGCGGCGAGCGCCCTGGTTGCCCGTGGCCTTTCCTCGCTCGAGGGGTTCGAGCCCGCCGAAAGCGGCCTCGCCCCGGGCGCTCCGCGCGCGGTGGATGAGCTCGGGGCGTAGGCGCTCTGCGCTTTATTTGATGACGCGCACGCGATACATGGACGGAATCGTTCTCAATGCTGCGATGGTAGCCTCGTCGAGGTGCTCGTCGGTGTCGAACATCGTGTAGGCATTTTCGCCGGCGCTCTCGTTGACCATGCGTTGCACATTGGCGTTGTCTTTCGCGAGGACGGCGGTGATCTGGCCGATCATGTTGGGCACGTTTGCGTGCAGGCATCCGATGCGGCTCGCGGCCCGGGCCTTGCCCATGGAGCAGGTCGGGTAGTTGACCGAATGGGCGATGTTGCCGTTCTCGAGATAGTCCTTGAGCTCGGAGATGGCCATGTCCGCGCAGTTCGCCTCGGCCTCCTTGGTGCCTGCGCCCGAGTGCGTGGTGATGAAGGTCCGCGGCATGCGAACCGTCTTGGGCGTGGCGAAATCGCAGGCGAACCAGGAAAGCTTGCCGGCGCGCAGTGCGGCGTCGACCGCGTCCTCGTCGATGATGGATTCGCGTGCGAAATTGACGAGCACCGCACCGGGCGCGAGCAGCTCGAGCTGGTCGGTTGAGATCATCCCGACGGTATCTGCCTTTGCAGGCACGTGCAAGGTGAGGTAGTCGCATCCACGGCAGAGGTCCTCGAGCGTGCCCACGCGCTGGACTTCGCGATTGAGTGACCAGGCGTTCTCGACTGAGATGAACGGGTCGTAGCCAAAGACGTCCATACCGAGCTCCACGCAGGCGTTTGCCACGCGGGACCCCACGTTGCCGAGGCCCACCACGCCCACGCGTTTGCCACGGATTTCGCGCCCCACGAACGCCTTCTTGGCTTTCTCGGCATCCACGAGGATGTCGGGGTCGTCGGCGTTATCGCGCACCCATTGCATGGCTTGGACGATTCCGCGGCTCGACATGATCATCATGGCGATGACGATCTCCTTCACGGCGTTGGCGTTGGCGCCTGGGGAGTTGAACACCACGACGCCCCGTCGCGCGTACTCCTCGATGGGGATGTTGTTCACGCCCGCGCCGCAGCGTCCGATGGCGCGGATGCCCGCCGGGAGTTCGTAGCCGTGCAGGTCGGTGGATCGCATGAGGATGGCATCCGCATCCTCGGTACGTTCGACCAGCTCGTACCCCGCTCCGAAGTCGACCTGTCCGTCTTTGGTGATGTCATCGATGGTCTTGATATATCGCATGGTGAGTTCCTCCGTATCCCGGCGACCGGCACCCATGGGGTCCGGCGCTCAGACAGTCCTGCTCGCACGAAGAGCCCACTGGGCTCTTCGGCTCGTGCGGAAACTCGCGGCGGACCTCATGGGTGCCGTCCTTGCGTTCCGTAGCAGAAATAACAAATGGTGCTGACGAAGCAGAATGAATGGGGCGTCGAGCCCCTAGATAGATCGACCGCCTCGGGAGGCCTCGAACTCGCGCATGCAGGTTGCCAACGCGCCGACGGAGTCCATGGTCACGGCATTGTAGATGCTTGCTCGCAAGCCGCCCGCCATGCGATGGCCCTTGATACCCTCGATGCCGCGCTCCCGGGCATAGGCTATGAAAGCCTCGTCCGTTTCGGCGTCGCACGTGCGGAAGGTGACGTTGCTCATGGAGCGGCTTTTGGGATCTGCCGTGCCCTGGAAGAGGTCGCTATCGTCGATGGTGCGGTAGAGCAAGTCGGCCTTTGCTCGGTTGCGCTGCGCCATGGCGACGAGCCCGTCGGTCTGCTCGATCCAGCGGAAGACCTTTCCGCACAGGTAGATGCCAAAGGTGTTGGGCGTGTTGTACATGGAGCCCTTTTCGGCTTGGACGCGCAAATCCAGGTAGGTGGGGCATATGTCGGCGCGAGCCGGCCCGTTTGCGATGAGGTCCTCACGCACGATCACCACGGTCACGCCCGCGGGCCCCGCGTTTTTCTGCGCGCCGGCGAACAGCAGACCGTAGCGCTCGATGTCGAGCGGACCGGATAGGAAGCAGCTTGACACGTCGGCGACGAGTGGCGTGTCCGCGCAGTCGGGGAGGGTGTGGAACTGCGTTCCGAAGATGGTGTTGTTCTGGCAGATGTAAACGTAGTCGAGGTCACCCGATGCCGCGCGATTCTCGACCGCGCCGAGCTCGGGGATGCGGTCGAAGTTCGAGGCCTCGCTGCTCGCAAGCACCTCGGCGTCTCCGTATTTGCACCCTTCGCGCCAGGCGAGTTTGGCGAAATTGCCGCTCACAACGTATCCGGCTCGTCCCCGGCGCATGAGGTTCAACGGGATGCCCGCAAACTGCAGAGTCGCACCGCCTTGCAGGAACAGCACACGGTAGGAAGGCGGGATGTCGAGCAGGCGGCGCAAGGTGGCCTCCGCATCCTCGATGATGGCGCGATACGCCTCGGATCGATGGCTCATCTCCAGCACGGACATGCCGGTCCCGGCGTAGTCGAGAAGCTCGTCCTGTGCTTCGCGCAGGACGCATTGGGGCAGTGCGGCGGGGCCGGCTGAGAAGTTGTGCACGCGTGCCATGGTGGGCCTCCCTCGGGTGTCGTGCCATTGCCAAGACTTTAGCATCATAAAGTGATTGTGGCGTCGATTATGGTCGAAGCACTCATTTGTTTACATGACGTGCCTTCGACTGGATGAGCGCGGCCTCGAGTGCGAAGCGCGGTACAATAACCCTAACGTTCAAGTTGACCTTTAAGGGGTACAGATGGCCATCTTCGTCGTCTCGGACATCCACGGGCATGCGCGCGCCTTCGACCGCGCCCTCGAACTTGCGCAGCCCGGTTCGGACGACACTGTCTTCGTGCTCGGCGATATGGTCGATCGCGGCCCCGACCCGTTGGGCGTGATCGACATGGTCCGCGCGCTCCCGAATGTGCGCGTGCTCATGGGCAACCATGAGGAGATGCTCTACGAGTCGCTCGAGAGTGGTGACGAGCGCGACAAGCTGACCTGGCACATGAACGGCGGCTACACCACCTACGAGCAGCTCGAGCAATTGCCGCGCGATCGCTATGTGGACGTTATGGACTGGCTCGTGAACTTGCCCACGTTCGCGGTGGTGGAGGTCGATGATCGCAGGCCCTCCGCGGCGCGGGGCGATCGCAGGAGCTACCTGCTTGCCCATGCCGGTGTGGACGCCCCGCGCCTTCGGGCCTCCCTGGATGCGCTCGGTGTCTCTTACAGCGAGGCGGAAGGGTATGCCGCGGCGACCCCGGACGATCTGCTCGCAGCCATGATCGAGCAGGACGTGAACGACCTGCTGTGGATCAGGCGTGAGTTTTGGTCGACGCCGACGGGCCTGGTTGGCACGAGCGGCTTGGGGCCGGTGGTAGTTGCGGGGCACACCCCTTCGATCTCGATGCCGCGTTACGCCTCGCTCATGTGCGGGTCGGGGGTTGACGAGGACCTGCGCGGTGTGATGGTCGAGGTCGGCTGCTCGCGTGACACCGGCGGCGTCGCGGATCGCGTCTGCATCGATTGCTCCGCCGCAGCGGGCCATCCCAGTGGCCGCGTGGGCATTATGCGCCTCGAAGATCGCCGCATGTGGCTCGCCGACATCGAGGAGGGCGAGTAAGCCGCGTTGCGAGGCCGTCATGCGCCGGAACGGCTCTATGCGTGGAACGGGGAGCGGTTTTTCTCGGATAGGTCCTTCCTGATGCGGTGGTATTCGATCGACAGCAGAACGAGAAGCATGACCATAGAGGCGAGGTATCCCGCCACGGCGCCGGTAAGGCCCGTGAGCCAGATGAGCGCGGTGGGGACCACCAGGGAGAACGCGAAGGTGATCGCGTAGGGCTTGGTGGCGGAACTCTGTCGGCGCAGCACCGTGATGATGGCGTAGAGGAAATCGATCGCCGCGCTCACGCCGCCCGCGACGATCATCAGGTAGGCGATTCCGCGATACGCCTCAAAATCCACGCCGTACATGAAGTTCATGATCGGTATCCCCAACCAGCCCATGAACACGAGCGTGCCGGCGGTCATGAGCGCGATGACGGCGATCATCGCCAGGACGATCAGATCGAATTTGCGGCGCCTGCGAGGGTTCGACCAGATGTTGGCGAGTCTCAGCAGTTGCGGCTTGTACAGGAACCCGGCGGCGAGCAGGATGCCTTGAGCGGGGAAGAACAGCGCGTTGAAGTACAGCTGGCTGTCGTAGGGGAGCATGCCCTCCATGGCGAACTTAGGCACGCTCTCGATGAGGTTGAACATGAAGAGCGCCGAGAAGAGCGGGAGGCAGTGACGGAACAGCCCGCCGATCTCCAACGGGCTCATGCGTCTCGAGGCTTCGGTTTCCAGAAGGGCGAGAGGAATCGTGACCAGGATGAGGGTGGCGACGGACGCCAGCCCCGCGGCCGCGCCCGCCAGGGCGATGCTGCGCGTGATGAACAACAGCACGCTGAAGGCGATGATGACCGAGACCGACCTGAGCGCCTGGCTGATGCCGGCGAGGTAGAGCTTGTCCGCCTGTTGCAACCGTCCTTCGTACACATCGGCGAGTCCGTCAACGATCTTGTAGATGTAGATGCCGATGGAGAGCATGAGCATGGTGGCATCGTATCCACGAACGGTGCAGTACAACAGGCCCGCCGCAAGCGCCAGCAGGGAGGTGAGCCAGCGTTGCGCCTGATATGAGGCGAACGAGCACTTCTCGTCGATATCGGATACCTGATAGGTGCGCACGCCGAAGTTCGAGAGGAACATCAAGAGGGTTCCCGCGGCGAACGCCATGGAGAACATGCCCGCCTGTTTGATGCCTGCGAGCTGGGTTGCCACGACGGTCAGCACCGGGAAGACCATGCCCCATGCGCCGGTGCCCACGGTGTTCCACAGGTAATCGCGTGCGGTCTCCCCGCTGCCGTACTCGGCTTCCTGCACGGCAAGGCCGCCGTCGTAAACGGCGGCGATCAGTCGTGTCCACCATGCGTCGACCAGCCGCGCGATCGGGCCGGGCTCGTGTTTGGAGGGGCCGTCGGCGGCTTTCCCCGCCTGCGCGACCGTGCTCGTGTGGGGGTTTCCGAATAACGTCACGCTGCGCTTACGTTCGTGCCGCTCGTGGAGCGAGCGGACCTTGTCGCGCAGGTTGTCGAGAGGGTGCAGGGGCACGGTTCCTCCAATCGGTCGTCTCGGCGCGGGGTGGGCCTTCGCGGCGGGGCTGGGGTGCAAGCAGGATGCGGGGGTTGAAAATGTCAATGCCGAGCCTGCTGAATGGTACGATGTTTCAGCGTGAGCGGCGACGGGGGGAAGTCGCCGTGAGCGTCGCGCGGCATTACCGCCGCCCGTGAGATCGGACATAGTACATCGGAGATCGTTAGGAGTCGCCGTGTCAATCGCTGCCCTTGCTGTTCCATTCGTATTGGCATTGTTACCCATTATCTGGTTGGTCGTTGCGCTCATCGCGCTGCACCTTCCCGCGTGGAAGGCCGCCATCGGGTCCTTCGTTATCGCTTGCGGATTGGCGCTCACTTGGTGGGGCATGTCCGCCATCGAGGTCGCTACCGCGAGTCTCGAGGGTTTCGTCATGGCACTGTGGCCTATCGTCCTCGTCATCATCGCCGCGGTGTTCACATACAACCTGTGCGTGCGTACGGGGGCCATGGATGTGATCGGTTCCATGATCACCTCGCTTTCTCGTGACCGCCGCGTGCTCGCGCTGCTTGTGGCCTGGTGCTTCGGTGGCTTCATGGAGGGCATGAGCGGCTTTGGCACCGCGGTCGCCATTCCCGCCGGCATGCTCGCCGCCCTCGGCTTCCCGCCGCTGCAGGCCGTTCTTGTCTGCCTGGTCGCTAACGGCGTCCCGACCTGCTTCGGCTCCGTCGGCGTTCCCACGGTGTCCCTCGCGGGCCTCACGGGCCTCGATCCCATTCAGCTCGCGTTCACCGAGATGTTGCAGATCGCCCCCTTCTTCGTCATCGTGCCTTTCATCATCGTCATGATCGCGGCGGAGCCTGCGAACGATGCCTCGGCAAAGCTTGGCCTGGCCGCCCGTCTGCGCGGTGCGGGTATGATCGCGCTGGCTTCGGGCATCGCGTATGCGCTGCCGTCGCTGGCGGTCGCCGCCTTTGTCGGCCCCGAGCTCACGGTCGTGGTCGGTTCGCTGTGCTCCCTGCTCGTCACCGCCATGCTCGCCCGTCGTCAAAAGACGGTCGCGCCCGAGTTCGAGATGCACGTGGATGCTGCCGAGCGCGTCACGCCCCGCCGCGCCCTGCGTGCCTGGTCCTGCTTCATCTTGATCTTCGTGCTGCTGCTGTTGACGTCCAAGCTCGTGCCCGCGGCCAACGCCTGGCTCGCTCAGTTCTCGAGCGCCGTCACGATCTATAGCGGCGTCGACCCCTCGACTGTCACGTTCATGTGGGTGAACACGCCGGGCGTGTGGATCTTCATCGCCGCGTTCGTGGGCGGGCTCATCCAAGGCGCGACGCCGCGCGTGATGGGCGAGGTGCTTGTGGCCACGGTCAAGCAGATGATGCCCACCGTCATCACGATGCTCGCCGTCCTCGGATGCGCCAAGGTCATGGGCTACGCCGGGATGATCGGCGCGGTCTCCTCCTTCTGCATCGCCGTCACCGGCTCCCTGTTCCCGCTCATGGCTCCGGTCATCGGTGCGGTCGGCGCGTTCGTCACGGGCTCCGGTACGAGCTCGGGGCTGCTGTTCGGATCGGTGCAGCTGCAGGCCGCCGAGGCCCTGGGCATGGACCCGTATTGGACCGTGGCCTTGAACTCCCTCGGTGTCGGCGCGGGCAAGATGATTTCGCCCCAGACGCTCGCCATCGGAATGGCCGCCGTCCAGGTCACCGGGGCCGAGGGCAAGCTGCTTTCCCGCGCGCTGCCCATTGCGGTCGTGTTCGTGGTGCTGATGGCCGCACTTGGTCTGGGTGGTGCTGTGCTCTAGCGCCCGTCTGCCATCCAGTCGCCCAGGCCCTTGCGCATAATCCCTTCGACCGTGGTTCCGCTTCGCTTCACAGAAACGGTCTGCGGGAATATGCTCCAGGGCCTGGGCTACGGCAGCGCAGCCGGAAGGCGCCGGAGGGTTTCCCCGCAGCGCGTTTTTGTGGAGCGCAGCGGAACCACGCGCGAAGGGGAAATTCCGCAGGGGCCTTCCGCGGTGGGGATAGATGTATGAAAAAGGAGCCCCGTGCAGGTGGATGCACGGGGCTCCATTGCGTTGGCTTTACGCGGGCACTAGGCGCGCGGGCCGGCGTTTTTCACGTTCTCGGGCAGGTGGGCGTACTTCTTCTCGAAGTTCTCCTGGAACATGCCGGCGAGCTTCTTGGCCGTGGCGTCGTACTCCTCCTTGCTGGACCAGCACTTCCACGGGACCATGACCTCATCGGGAACACCGGGGCAGCTGGTGGGGATGTCCAGGTTGAAGACATCGTCGTGAATGAACTCGGCTTGCTCGAGCGTGCCGTCGAGCGCTGCGTTGACGTTGATGCGGTTGTAGTCGAGCGGGATGCGGTGACCAACGCCGTAGGAGCCCTCGACCCAACCGGTGTTCACCAGGTAGACGCGGGTCTTGCCGGAGGCGATGCGCTCACCGAGCATGTCGGCGTAGACCATGGGGTCGAGCGGCATGAACGGCTCGCCGAACAGGGCCGAGAAGGTGGGGACGGGCTCTTTGATGCCCAGCTCGGTGCCGGCGACCTTGGAGGTGAAGCCGCTCACGAAGTGGTACATGGCAGCGTCTGCGGACAGGCGGGAGATGGGGGGCAGCACGCCGAAGGCGTCGCAGGTGAGGAAGATGACCGCGGTGGGCTCGCCGCCCGCGCCCTCGAGGCAGCTGTTGGGGATGTGCTCGACGGGGTAGCCGACGCGCGTGTTCTGCGTGAGGGAGACGTCCGCATAATCGGGCTCGCGATGCTCGTTCAGGATCACGTTCTCGCACAGGGCGCCGAACTTCACGGCACGGAAGATCTCGGGCTCGCGCTCCTCGGTGAGGCCGTCGCACTTTGCGTAGCAGCCGCCCTCGAGGTTGAAGATGCCCTCGCCCATGGCCCAGCCGTGCTCGTCGTCACCGATGAGCAGGCGCTTGGGGTCGGCGGAGAGGGTGGTCTTGCCGGTGCCGGACAGGCCGAAGAACACGGCGGTGTCGCGGGACTCGGGGTCCATGGAGGCCGAGCAGTGCATGGGCAGCACCTTGTCCTCGACGGGGAGCAGGTAGTTCATGACGGAGAAGACGGACTTCTTGATCTCGCCGGAGTACTCGGTGCCGGCCACGACCACGACGCGCTCGGCGAAGTTCACGAGCACGGCGGCCTCGGAGTTCAGGCCCTCGATCGCGGGGTCGCACTTGTAGCCGGGGGCGGCGAGGATGGTGAAATCGGGTTCGCCGTAGGCGGCGCGCTCCTCATCGGTGGGGCGGACGAGGAGTTGCGTGATGAACAGGGCCTGGCTGGCACGCTCGCAGGCGACCATGAACTTGCGGGCGTGGGCGCGGTCGGCGCCGGCGAGGCCGCGCACGACGTAGAGGTCGCGCTCGCCGAGGTATGCCGCAACGCCGTCGCGGATCTTCTCGTAGCTTTCCTGGGAGATGGGAACGTTCACGTTGCCCCAGGCGATGGTGTCGTGCACGTCGGGGGTGTCCACCACGAAGCGATCCTTGGGGCTGCGGCCGGTGTATTTGCCGGTTTCGACCACGAGGGAGCCGTTGGACGCGAGCTTGCCCTCATGATGAGCGAGCGCCTCCTCGACGAGCTCGGCGGGGACCATGTCGAGGTGGATGGAGTCTGCGCCGGCATGGACGCCGTAGCCCTCCAGAACCTTGGTGACGGAATCAGTAGCCATTGTGATCCTCCTCAGGATGGGGTTCGGTATCGATTTCTCGATGCACTTGAGCGCTGCGGAGGGCTGTCGTGCCGCCCTGGATGTGCGCGTGCATGTCAAAGTGCGTCGCGAAAAACGTTTTACCATTGCATCGAGGTATTAGTACCGCATCTGCGAGGGGGTTCATGCGTGGTATTCGGCAAGGGCCACGCGTCATTCGGCGGGCGGTAGGTTTTCAACCGTCTGTGCGCCCTGGGTGCGGCCTGCGGCCCGTTGCGCGTCCATGGGAATGACGATGGCGAAGTGCCGCTGCGGCTTGCGAGGCTAGGACTTCGTCTCCATCTTGGCCCGGCAGCGCGGGCAGGTCACGCGGAGCTTGCCCTTGCCCTTGGGCACGGACAAGATCTGCCCGCAGTTGGGGCACTTGAGGAAACGCGAGGTCTTGCGCTCCTTCCACATCTTCTGGGCGGTGCGCTTCGCGCGCTCGTACTCGATGTTGGGAGCGGCGGAGGCAGTGGGGCCGCCGGAGGCGTTGCGACCGGCAGGGGTGATGGAGCCAAGGCGTGCAACGAGGTTGCCCAGAACGGGGACGCGCTTGGAGAAGGAGCGGAACGCGTTGTTCTCGTTGCAGCGGACGGTGATGTTCTTGGAGAACGCGCGCGCGAGCGCGAGCAGCACGATTGCGAGCGCGATCCACGTCAGCGGGTCGAGGTTTGCGATGGTGCCGATGAGGGCGAGCAGCATACCTGCGCCGCCGAGCACGCAGGTGAGCTCGTCGACTCCGTAGCGGTCTTTCATGAAATCGTTCATGGGTGCCTTTCCCTATCTGCGCCCGCTGCGCGAACGCCGTCCATGTCATGGTCTCACGGTACCCGTATCCGGGCGCCGCGCTACCACGATACCCCTATTTCGCCAGCTTCTCCACGATGGCTTCGATTTCTGCGAGCTTGGCGTCACGCTCGGCATGCGTGCCCTGGGCGACTGCCTGCTGCACGCAGCCTCCGATGTGGGCCTTGAGGACGTCGGCGTTGATGCGTCCGATGAGGGATTGCGTTGCCATGAGCTGCGTTGAGATGTCGATGCAGTAGCGGTCCTCCTCGACCATCTTCATGATGCCCTCGATCTGGCCGCGGGCGGTCTTGAGCAGGCGCATGGTCTTATCACGGTCGGCCATCATGGGCGGTTACGCCTCCTGCACGGACAGAGCGCGGAATTTCTCGCCCGCGCCGTTCACGGCCTCGGCGAGCTGTTCGGCCATGACGTCATCGGAGCACTCGACGGTCACGGTCTGCGTCTCGTGGTCGGCGTCGGCGTCGGTCACGCCCGCGACGTTGAGCAGCGCCGTTTCGACGGTGGCGTCGCAGTGGCCGCACATGAGGCCCTCGGTCTTGATGATGTAGTTCATGGTTGTTCCTCTCTCTTCGTCTCAATTGGGGACAGGCACCGATTGAGACATTTTTCATACGATTGCGTTCCGACGTCTCAATCGGTGCCTGTCCCCAATTGAGACGGTTGGTCGATGCGCCTGGGCTGGAAGGTCCTCAGGCGCAGGGCGTTGCCCACCACGCACAGGCTCGACAGGCTCATGGCCGCGGCGCCAAACATGGGCGAGAGCTGCCAGCCGAGCAGCGGGTAGAACACGCCGGCGGCGAGCGGGATGCCGAGGGCGTTGTAGAACAGCGCCCAGAACAGGTCCTGCTTGATGTTGCGGATGACGGCGCGGGAGAGCCCGATCGCACGCGGGACGTCCATGAGGTCGCTCTTCATGAGGATCACGTCGGCGCCTTCTTTGGCCACGTCTGCGCCCGCGCCGATCGCAAGCCCCACGTCTGCGCGTGCCAGAGCGGGGGAGTCGTTAATGCCGTCTCCCACCATGGCGACCGTGTTTTCGTCGCCCTGCAGCTCGCGCACCACGCGTTCCTTGTCGGCGGGCATGACGCCGGCGATGACCTCGCTCACGCCGACTTTCGCGGCGATGGCGCGTGCGGTGGTTTCGTTGTCACCCGTGAGCATGATGGTGCGGATGCCGAGCTTTTTGAGGGCGGCTATGGCTGCTGCGCTCGTTGCCTTGACGTCGTCGGCGACTGCGATGATGCCCACGAGCTCGCCGTTCTTGGCAAAGAGAAGCGGCGTTTTGCCCGCGCGGGCGAGCTCGTCCAGGGCGGCACGGTCGACGGCCACACCAAGCTCGTCCATGAGGGCGGCGTTGCCGGCGGCGATTGCGTTGGCACCCTCGCGTGCCGTCACGCCTCGACCTGGAATGGCTGCGAAGTCTTGGACGGTACGGGCCACGATTCCCAGCTCATCGGCCCGTGCCATGATGGCCTCCGCGAGTGGGTGCTCGCTGGTGCGCTCGAGGGCGGCGGCGAGCTTCATGAGTGCCTTTTCGCTCATGACGGGCGAGCCGCCTGCGCGGCGGGCGGGAATGACGTCTGTCACGGTCGGTTTGCCCGCTGTGATGGTCCCCGTCTTGTCGAGAACCACGGCACGCACGCCGTGCAGCGTCTCGAGTGCCTCGGCGCTCTTGAACAAGATGCCCATCTCGGCACCGCGCCCGGTTCCCACCATGATCGCGACGGGCGTGGCGAGGCCCAGGGCGCACGGGCAGCTGATGACCACGACGGCGACGGCCGAGGTGAGGGCTTCGTTCACGTTGCCGCCCGTGGCGATGAGCCACACGACGAAGATGACGGCGGCAATGGCGAGCACGATAGGCACGAACACGCCGGCGACCTTGTCGGCCAGGCGTGCGATGGGGGCCTTGGTGGCGTTGGCGTCCTCGACCAGGCGGATGATGCGCGCGAGGTCGGTGTCGGCGCCCACGCGTGTGGCGCGGAAGGTAAAGGAGCCGGTGCGGTTGACGGTGGCGGCGCTCACGGTATCGCCGATGCGCTTCTCCACCGGCATGGACTCGCCGGTCAGCGCGCTCTCGTCTACGGCCGAGGAGCCCTTCAGTACCACGCCGTCGACGGGGATAGCCTCGCCCGGACGTACTAGGATGGTCTGGCCGAGCTGGATGTCATCGGCGTTCACAGTGGTTTGCATACCGTCCTCGCCGACGACCGTTGCGGTCTTGGGGGCGAGGTCGATGAGACGCTCGATGGCGCCGCCCGTCTTGGACTTGCTGCGCGTCTCCATATACTTGCCCACGGTGACGAGCGCCAGGATGGTGCCCGCGCTCTCGAGGTAGAGGTTGTCCATGCCGACCATATGCGCGGCATGCGGGTCGCCCGCGGTGAGGGCTGCCGCGATGCGATAGATGCCGACGATCGACCAGCCGATGCTGGCTGCCGAGCCGATGGCGATGAGGGCGTCCATGGTGGGCGCGCCGTGGATGAGCGATTTGAACCCGTTGATGAAGTACGAGTCGTTCACATAGACGATGGGAGCGAGCAGGAGCAGCTCGGTGAGCGCCACGTTCATGATGTTCTCGGGCGCTCCGAAAAACGCGGGAAGCGGCCAGCCGAGCATATGACCCATGCCGAGGTAGAACAGCGGGATGAGGAAGGCGATGGATACGATGAGGCGCCCACGCATGGCGCGTGCCTGGGCCTCGAGTTTTTTGGTGGGAGACTCCAGGCGCGGAGCGGCCACGGAGGCGCCGGTGCCCGCGCTGCCGCCCGCCTCGACGGGGGAGGCTGCGTAGCCCGCGCGATTGACGGCGGCGCAGATCGCATCGGCGTCGACGGCGTTTTCGTCGTAGTCGACGGCCATGGAGCCGGCGAGCAGATTCACGGCGACGTTCGAGACGCCCTCGAGGTTCCCCACGGCGCGGTCGACATGTGCCTGGCACGCCGCGCAGGTCATGCCGCGTACGTCGAATGTCTGGTGAGCCATGTGCAGCCCCTTTCGTAGCATTATCGAGTCTCAGTATACCCCACCCCCCAGGGGTGTCTATGCCCGGAATGTGCAATTTGGGGACGGGTGCAAATTGCGCATGTGGCCAAATCGCGCATACGGTAAGCGGCGGTTGTCGTTTTGTCGGTCGGTTCTGCAACGGCGGAATGCTAATGCGGGGTATAATATGGGCAGACGAGAGAATGGAGCATGAACATGGGCTTCTTTTCGGAGTTTTCAAAGGCCTACAACGGGGACGAGGCGGGCGATCGATTCCTAGTGGCGGGTGACCCTGTGACATGTCCTCATTGCGGTGGAACCCATTTCTTTTCAAAGTCAGCGCTGCTCGACTCGCGAGGGGCGTCTCTTTTGAATGTTGATTGGGCATGCAAGGGGGCCACCGTTCTGATTTGTTCGAGATGTGGACATGTTGACTGGTTCGCGGAGAGCGGCTTGGTTGAGAAGTTCTAAAGCTATTTGGCGATTATTCGCTCGGATGTATTAATCGGAGCCAGAATTGGCGACGAGCGCATTCTGCACATTGGGGAGATGTGTAATTTGCACCCGTCCCCAAATTGCACATCTGCAGCCTGTATACTTGCCTGCGGTGGAATCTGCTCCACGTGTTCGCGTCAATGCCGTTGGCGAACACGCTCCACCGCGCGGACCGGCCCGCGCACCACTTGTGCATATCGACCCCACAGCGCGGACGGTTTGGCGAGCGCACCCATGTCGGGTGCCGCTGCTGCCGCTTGCCGCGCGGAAATGGACCATTTTGACTTCCACCAACGTCACCGAATTCGATACGACTCCTTCCGAGGCCCCCGTCCCGTCTTTCGCCGACCTCGGCCTTTCCGAGGAGGTTCTCTCCGCCGTCGCCGACATGGGCTACATCGCCCCGACTCCGGTTCAGGCCGCCTCGATTCCGCATGCCCTCGACGGAGAGGATGTTCTCGCCGCCGCTCAGACGGGCACGGGTAAGACGGCCGCCTTCCTCCTTCCCACCATGAACAACCTGCCTCACGTGCCCCGCTCTCGCGCTCGCGGCCGCGTTGCCGCCCAGGGCCCGCTCATGCTCGTCATCACGCCCACGCGCGAGCTCGCCCAGCAGATCGAGGAGGTCTGTCGAGCGATCGCCCGTCGAACCGGGCACACGAGCGTCACCGTGGTGGGCGGCGTGAGCTACAACCCGCAGCGCGACAAACTCAAGCGCGGCTGCGACATCCTCATCGCCACCCCCGGTCGCCTGCAGGACCTCATCGACCAGGGCGCCTGCTCGCTCGACCAGGTGCAGGTGCTCGTCCTCGACGAGGCCGACCGCATGCTCGACATGGGCTTTCTGCCCGCCGTCCGCCGCATCGTGAGCTATACGCGCGACGACCGTCAGACCCTGCTGTTCTCCGCGACCTTGGATGAGCAGGCCGTGGGTTCCATCACCGACTTGGTGACCGATCCCGCCCGTGTCGAGATCGCGCCCGTCACCTCCACGGCCGACACGGTTGAGCAGTACGTGCTCCCGGTGTCCCTCGAATCCAAGAACGCGCTGCTCGCGGATGTTCTCAAGCGCGAGGGATCCAATCGCGTGATCGTGTTCTGCCGCACCAAGCACCGTGCCGACGCCTGCAGCCGCCGCCTCGCCCGCGCTGGCATCACCTGCGCCGCCATCCACGGCGACCGCAGCCAGGCCCAGCGCGAGCGCGCCCTCAGGGCCTTCCGCTCTGGCGAGTGCGACGTGCTGGTCGCCACGGACGTGCTCGCCCGCGGCATCGACATCTCCGATGTCCGCTACGTGGTGAACTTCGACGTTCCCGAGGACCCGGTCGACTATATCCACCGTATCGGCCGCACGGGCCGTGCCGGCGAGGAGGGATGGTCGCTGACGTTTGTGACCGTCGATGATGTGGACGGGTTCTACGACATCGAGGCCCTCATGGGCAAGACCGCCGAGATCTTCGATGCCGATGGCCTTGAGCTCGGCCCTCATGCCCCTGAGGTCGATCCCGACCGCGTCCCCGCGAAGGCGCCCGCCGGCAAGAAGGAGAAGAAGCGCCGTCGCAAGGCCACTGCCCGCGCGAAGGCCGAGCGCTCCAGCGGTTCCAAGCGCCCCGATGTGGCTCCTAAGGCTCCCCAGGGAGTCAAGGAGGACGCCCCCAAGCCCTCGCGTCGCAAGCGTTCGGGCAAGACCCGTGTCCACGCCGAGGAGGCTTCCGAGCCCGTTGAGCTCCTGACTGCGTCCGAGGTTCGCGGTGAGCGTGCCGCGTCCCAGGATCGATCCACTTCCAGGCCCTCCAAGAAGGGGGCTGCTCGCTCTGGCGGCCTTGCCAACGGCCGCAAGCGCGAGGACGATCGTTCCCGCCCCGAGCGCTCATGCCGCGACGATCGCCGTCGCTCCGGTCGAGAGGACCGCTCCGACCGTCCGCGTTCCGACCGCGGTGACTCCGCTCGCAATCGCGGTGTCCGCTCCGGTCGTGATGCCTGGCGCAATTACGATGAGCCCTCCGAGCGCCGCAGCCGCGGCGGCCGTGGCGGTCGAGGTGGTCAGCCCGGGAATTCCGCACGAGGGGGTCGTGGCGGCTCCTACGAGCAGCGCTCCGGTGCCCCGCGCTCCGGCCGCCGTCCGGGGGACCGTGGCGGGCGCAGGTAGTGTAGGCGGTAGCCGCCGACGGCGCTCGGCTTCTTGCGAGTCCGTCCGTTGAGACGACGATAATTGGTATAGGCACCCCTCCCACCATGATGGGCTCTTCATGGTGGGAGGGGTGTTTTTCGCATATTGGGGCTGAAGGGCCGATCTTTTGAGCTGCGTATTTCAGATGCATCGGGTCTCGTTCGGGAACCCATTCGGATATGTTTGCGACATCCTTCAGGGGCACTGCCGCCATGTTCGTCTCGGGGCCTTCTCCATGCTTTCGCGCCCGTAGCCTGATGGTGATGCGAACGGACGAGGCGAAAGGAGCGCCCATGGCGGACCCGGCTGAGATCGAGAGAGAAGTCGCCCAGATGGCGGAGTATTGGGGCGAGCGAAGGGAGGGGTGGAGGGATGTGGCCGCCGACGAATTCGAGCGGATTGTCATGCCCGCGTGCCTATACGGTCCCGAACAGGATTTTCGGCGACTTCAGATGGTCAATATGTGCTTCACCGAATGGGTTCTGTTCGAGCGTCCATTGCGTGAAGGCAAGACGCCCTTGCAGCTGTATGTCGAAACGCCGCCTGAGGGCACTTTAGAATCCACGGTTGACCATCTGAGGCAGATCGATGAGACGCAGCTCTTCGCGCGTTTCGCCATACTCGATAAGGATCCGGAGACCAGCCGGGCGATGCTGCTCGATGTGGGAACTGACCGTCGCTATGAGGTGTGCGATGGCGCGTTATGCAAGAATGTGCGTTGGAGAAATGGAACCATTGCGGAGCGCATCGCGTGCGTGGACGGCCTGTGGCAAGTAGTCGGACAAGTTCACCTGTACGATCGGGCCGACCCTGATGCGACTCGCGTAGATGGGCCGGGGGCCCTGCATCCGGATGACTTGCGCGCGGAGGACATGTGCGATGCAGGTTTGTTCCTGCGCTTGGTGCGAGACGTCCTCGGTGTCGATGGGCGATACGCCCCTACACTTTCCATGGTATCGGTGGAAGGGGATGCGAGATAAGGCGCGAAAGCCTGTTATGTGAAACCCCCGAGCGGTTTTCATGGGGTGTGTGTGAGGGTGTTCGTCGGATGGTACGGTTCTGCGGATTATTTGTGCCACCTGCTCGTTTGGAGTGAGTTCATGCCCGTTCGCATCATTACGGATTCCGGTTCTGAGTACAAGTCGTCCGACCATCCCGCTCTCGAGGTCCTGCCGCTGACGGTCGCGTTCGGCGACGATGTGTACCGTGAGGGTGTGGACATCACGTACGACCAGTTTTACGAATTGCTCGCTGAGCGCGAAGAGTTTCCCAGCACCGGCCAGGCGACGCCGTTCCTGTTCCAAGAAGCCCTCGAGCGCGCTCGCGAGGCAGGCGAGGACGTGGTGATCATTACCATGTCCAGTCGCCTGTCCGGTACGTATCAAAATGCGTGCATGGCAGCCACTGCCGCCCGTGAGGCGGGGCTCGACACCGTTCGCGTTGTCGACAGCTTGAACATGACGCTCGGCGAGCGGATCGTCGTGCAGTACGCGCTGCAGCTGGTTGACGAGGGACTTGGGGCCAATGAGATCGCCGATGCCCTGGAGGCGTCGGTGCCCCGTGTGCGCATCGTTGGTTTGGTGGACACCCTCGAGTATCTGAAACGCGGCGGCCGCATCTCCGCCGCCGCAGGTACGGTGGGCGAGCTGCTGTCCATCAAGCCCGTGATCACCGTGACGGATGGAGAGGTCATCGTGCTGGGTAAGGCACGCGGTTCGAAGAAGGGCCGCACCTTGCTGCATCAGGAGATCGAGAAGGCCGGCGGTATCGACTTCGACATGCCCGGAGCGTTGGGCTATTCGGGCCTTTCGGACAAGACACTCCGCAAGTACCTCGAGGAGTACCGCGATGTGTGGGAGGGTGGCATCGCCGAAGAGGATCTTCCGATCTCCCAGGTCGGAGCCGCAATCGGCGTCCATGTGGGCCCCGGCGGCATTGCGGTTGCCTTCTTCTCCCGCGCTTAGGTGCCGCCTTCGACAATATGAATGTCTGGTGATGCCGTGAGATAGCGGTACACTTTCGCGGAAACTGTTCATTAAGTACCCTGAAAGGGGATATGATGGCTGTCCGCATTATCACCGATTCCGGTTCCGATTGCCTGCCGGGCGAACATCCGAATCTCGACGTCCTGCCGCTTTCCATTGCTTTTGGTGACACGACCTACAGTGCCGACGTAGACCTCACGCGCGAGCGTTTTTACGAGCTGCTCGTCGAGGGCGATGAGTTCCCGACGACCGGCCAGGTCAATCCGTTTGCTTTCTCGCAAGCGATCTCCCGCGCCCAGGAGGCGGGCGACGATGTGGTGATTCTGGCGCTTTCGAGCAAGCTGTCCGGTACGCATCAGAGCGCTGCCACGGCTGCCTCGCAGGCCGATGGGTCTACGGAGGTGCATGTCGTTGACACCAAGAGCGTGACGGTCGGTCAGCACATCCTGGTCGATTACGCACTCCGTTTGGTCGAAGAGGGCCGCTCGGCAGCCGAGGTCGCCGCTGCTGTCGAGGCCGCCGCTGACCGCGTCTGTTTGGTCGCCCTGCTCGACACCCTCGAGTACCTGAAGCGCGGTGGCCGCATTTCCGCCGCTGCTGGCACTCTGGGGGAGATGCTCTCCATCAAGCCGGTCATCACCGTCGCCGACGGCGAGGTCGCGATCCTGGGCAAGGCCCGTGGCTCCAAGAACGGTCGCAACTTGCTGCGCCAGCAGCTCGAGAGCGCGGGCGGCATTGATTTCGATATGCCCGTCATGGTCGGTTACACCGGTCTTTCCGATAAGCTCCTGCGCAAGTACCTCGAGGACAGCCGCTCCGTGTGGGAGGGCGGCATTGCCGAGCAGGACGTTCCCTCGGTTATGGTCGGTGCGACAATCGGTACGCATGTCGGCCCCGGCGCCATTGCGGTGGCGTACTTCAAGAAGGCATAGCGTCCTTTCAAATGACGTCTCTTTCGCGGCCCTCGCTTTCGGTTGGGATGATCCGGGCCGAGAGCGAGGGCCGTTTTGCCATTCTTTTGAGGAGGGTGGCGGAGCCGCCCGCGCCTGCTAGCGGTAGAATGGAGATGTTCGTGTATGCAGTTATTTAAGGAGGACGCACATGGCGATTTCCGCTCCCATCGATGCAACCAAGACCCCTGCGTGGGTGGCTCTTCAGAAGCACCACGACGAGCTCGTGGAGAAGGGCATCAGCCTGAAGGATTGGTTCGCCGCCGATCCCGATCGCGTTGAGAAGCTTAGCTATCGTGCCGGTGACCTGTACTTCGACCTGTCCAAGAACCTCGTCACCGATGAGACGCTCAAGCTGCTCGTAGACTTGGGTCGCGCTTGCGGCGTCGAGGAGCGCCGTGACGCCATGTTCTCCGGCGAGCATATCAACACTACGGAGGACCGTGCCGTCTTGCACACCGCCCTCCGCCGTCCCGCCAGCCAGAAGGGCGAGCTCATCGTCGACGGCCAGGATGTCGTTGCCGATGTTCACGAGGTCCTCGATCGCATGTACGCCTTTGCCGATCGCGTCCGCTCCGGTGAGTGGAAGGGCGTCAGCGGTAAGAAGATCGAGCATGTGGTCTCCATCGGCATCGGTGGTTCCGACCTCGGCCCCGTTATGGTCTACGAGGCCATGAAGCCCTATCTCGACGCCGGCATCGATTGCCGTTACATCTCCAACATCGATCCGAACGACATGGCCGAGAAGGTGAAGGGCCTCGATGCCGAGACCACGCTCGTCATCATCGTCTCCAAGACGTTCACCACGCTCGAGACGCTCACCAACGCCCGTGAGGTCAAGGCGTGGATGCTCGAGCAGCTCCGCGCTTGCGGCGCCGTCGACGGCAGCGCCGAGCAGGATGCCGAGGCTATTGCCAAGCATTTCGTGGCCGTTTCCACCGCCCTGGACCTCGTGGCTGATTTCGGCATCGACCCTGAGAACGCTTTCGGCTTCTGGAATTGGGTCGGCGGTCGTTATTCCGTTGATTCTGCCGTCGGTCTGTCGCTCATCATCGCTCTGGGGCCCGAGCGCTTCCAACAGTTCCTGGCGGGCTTCCGCGCCATCGACGAGTACTTCGAGAACACGCCGCTCGAGGAGAACGTCGTCGCGCTCATGGGCCTCATGAACGTCTGGTACGTCAATTTCTTCGGCGCCGACACGCACGCCGTGCTGCCCTACACGCAGTACCTGCACCGTTTCCCGGCCTACTTGCAGCAGCTCACCATGGAGTCCAACGGCAAGCACGTCCGCTGGGACGGTACGCCCGTCACGTGCCACACCGGTGAGGTTTTCTGGGGCGAGCCCGGCACCAACGGCCAGCACGCGTTCTACCAGCTGATGCACCAGGGCAGCGTCGTGGTTCCCGCCGATTTCATCGCCTTTGCCAACACCTCCAACCCCTTCGTCGATGAGGGCCAGGATGTGCACGAGCTGTTCCTGGGCAACTTCCTCGCCCAGACCAAGGCCCTTGCATTCGGCAAGACGGCCGATGAGGTCCGCGCCGAGGGCACGCCCGAGCAGATCGTCCCTGCTCGCGTGTTCGAGGGCAACCGTCCCACGACCTCCATTTTCGGCGACACGCTGACTCCGTTCGCCCTCGGTGAGCTCATCGCCGTGTACGAGCACATCACGTTCGTCCAGGGAACCGTTTGGGGCATCGACTCCTACGATCAGTGGGGCGTCGAGCTTGGCAAGCAGCTTGCCAAGCAGATCACCCCGGCGTTCCATGACGACGAGGCGCTGAGCCAGCAGGACGCCTCCACCAAGGCTCTGATTGAGTTCTATCGCACGACGCGCAGGTAGGCAATCGGCTCCGAATCCGTTTCGCAACGAGGCCCCGGGTGCACTGGGGCCTCGTTTGTTTTGTAAAGAGCGGCTGTTAATCTCCGAGTGCCCGCAACAAGAAATTCCGAACCGCCTTTTCGCAGCTGGCGGGATACAGGCAACGGGCGCTCTCGACGCCGTCATATTCGACGATGCGCTCGATGATGCCGAGTTTCGCGCCGCACGGGGTAACGTGCCAGCCATCTGCCCGCCGTTCGATTAGGCCGCCCTCTTGAAGCAGCTTGTTCGCTTGATGGGAGCGCATCTTGGGGAAGAGGCCCGCGCCCGCCCAGTCGTCGAGGACCTTCTGCAGATAACGCGCCTCGCTTTGCGGACTTGCTTTGACGAGTGCCGATGCGCCCTCGCGTACGAGCGCGGCGATGCTGCCTCGTTCGGGTAGGGCGTGCGCGCCGGTGTCGAAGGAAGGGGCGAGTGTCGGTCCGCTCTCCGTGCCATGGGCCATTTGAAGGTCGATCAGCTCGTCAATGGTTACAAAGGGCCTGGCATGTGGTTTGTCGTGGCCGATGGCGGTGGCGATGAGTTCGGTTTCTGCCGCCGTGGTGCCGTTGGTTGCCAGGCGCAGCATCGCGAATGAGAACATGCCTGAGCCGCCCCCGGCCATCGCGGTCCTCGCATTGCCTTCGATCACTTGACCGCCCATATCGCGCACGATCGAGTTCTTGCAGCGGAGGCGTTGTTGACGCTGGGCGAGTGCCCTTTCGCCGTCATTCGGGATTTCGGGGCTTGTGTGGCGGTATCGGCCGTCATCGATCTCGATGCACAGGACGATGCGCATGGTTTGTTCGTTGTAGATCACGAAGTCGAATCGTTCCTCACGTCCGGCATCGCCATGCTGGATGAAAGCCCTCTTGTCGGTGGCGCGGAACTCTTCGTCGTCAGTCAGGCGGCGGGAGAGTGCACGAGGGGAGAAGCAGCTTGAGAGTGCGACGCCGCGGGCGACGGCGAGGCCGCGGCCGGCGAGGTCGACGCCCTCCAGGGCGTTGCATAGGGCAAGTTCGGCGGCCGAGTCTTCATTGCCGACGTATGTCCGAATGGCCGGAATCTCGTCGAACGCCGAGACGAGGGACGACCGATGGAAGCCGTATGCATAGTTGCTGATGGGGAACCCCCGCTCTCCCGTGAACGCATCCGATGCGGGGTCCGTGCGCCGGCGGGCGTAGTCGATGAGTTTCTGCAAAAAACGCTCTCGTTGTTCGCGTTCGGCTCGGTCGCGCGTGGAGAGGGCCCGCGACGCGCCACCGGGCGATGGCGGGATATACGTGCCGGTGAGTGCAAGCTGTGTTTCTTTGGACATGAGGTCGGTCGAACAGATGACCACGAGTTCGTCTTTGGCTCGTGAGACCGCCACGTTGATGATCGACCGTCCTTGCGACCAGGGCCAATCCCAGTCCCCGTCCTCCACGGGGAGAAGATACACGGCGTTGTATTCCTGTCCTTGCGTCTTGTGGATCGTCAGGCCGGTCTTTTCCCATGAATCAACGGCCTCGGCCTCGCCGGCGTGGAAGAGGCGCTCGATTGCGGCCGCTCCCTCCGTGTCGACGAGGCGGTCGTAGAGAGCCTCGAGCTGGCCGCGGAACGGGGATACGATGCGTATGGAGAAGCTCGGGTCCGTCTCGAGTCGGGCGCGCAGACCCGGCCACTCTTCGTGCATGAAGATCTCAATCTGCTTGCGGTTCTCCTTGCTCGATTGCGGGGTGCCGCGCTGGGCCTTCCGTTCCGAAGCTTCTTCTGCGTTTCGGCGGTTGTGTCGATGCGGCTCCCAATAATCGCCCTCGAACCAGCGGATGCGGATGGGTGTTTGCACGGACCGATCATAGGCCGGGGTGCGCACGACGAGACCCTCCCCACGGGGCGCGTAAATCTCATCGCTGCAAAAGCCGATGATGCCGGGATGGCACCTGAAATGCTCGTTGAGAAAGGTATGCGGTGCGCCGATCGGTTCGAAGACGGCCTGCGCGGACGCCAAGATGCTCATTCCGTCACCGGTCGTCACATCCTGCAGGGCATAGGGCGATTTGCGGCCCGGAACGGGAATGCCGGTTTCCTCGGCGCCGCGCGCGGCGGCTTCTGCGGCGTTCGCGTGGTAGACGGGTGGGAGCTGCTCGATATCGCCGACGAGCACCACGCGCCGGGCACTGCTCATCGCGAGCAGGGCAAGCGCGGGAGCACACTGAGACGCTTCGTCCATGATCAGATAGTCAAAGCGGAACACGTCGCCGTCGTTGAAGCATTTCTTGAGGGAGTGGATGGTGCTTGTGATGAATGGACGTTCGCGAAGGAATTCAGAAGCGGTGAGGGAGGGTTCCCAGCCCCCGGTGTCGTAGCGCTCGTTACGGCGAGCCTCCGAATCGTCTCTGATGTCGAACTGCGGTCCCTGTGGATGATCCTCGTTCCAGGACCGGCGGTTCTCGAGCTTGCCCAAGGCGGCGTAGGAGTTGAAGATGCGACGGCGGTTGGGCTCCCGGCCCTCATCCGCCGCCGCATATCCGGCGATTTTCTTGGAGATGTTTGCGATGGCCTCGCCGTTGGTGGACACGACGGCTACAGTCGCGCCGCGTGCGATCATGCAGGAAACCATGTTGAGGATGGTCTCGGTCTTGCCGGTTCCAGGAGGACCCTGGACGAGCGAGATGTCGGATTCGAGTGCGCGGCGGACGGCGAGTCTTTGGCGATCGTTCATCCCATAGGGGCCCTCGATAAGCGCCGCGTCAATCTCGGCGTCGGTCGCCTCGCCGAAGATCAGCCGGTCTTGTGCCGCTCGGTCCCCCAGATACGCACGGCAGACGGTGTTCAGGTTTTTCGCGGATGCGAGACCGGGCGATCCGTCAGCCGCCGGGTCGCGATAGAACCAATCGATCTCCCATGGAGGGGTCTTTCCTCCCTCGCCGTTGGGGAAGCTCGACGCGTGCGCGGCAACGCGGAGGTAGGAGAGGTTGTTCGAGAAATCGGACATGGTCGCCCCCATGTGAATTTGGGTGCCGTGGCAGGCTCGGGTCGATCATAACTCAATTGTAGTGTCTTGCAGGGACGAACTCGGCGTGTAGTCGAACGGCGCGGCGTCGATTTCCAATGCGTTCGCGCCGTGCTCCAGCGTGACGGCCGTGTCGTGCAGGGGATGGTCGGCCACCTCGTAGCGGCGGACGAGCTCACCGGGCTTGCCGCGCAAAAACAGCCAGGAACGGTCGAGTGAGGTGGCGAGCAGCGCGCTGACCGGCTTGTTCGCGCGATCGGAGAAGTATCGTGCGCTGGCGGTGTCCTGGAACGCCAGGACGAGCTGCGTGTCGCAGTTGCCGATGATCGTGTTGGCGCCCTCCTCGCCATATCGGGCTGCGAGCTGGCTTGTGGTCTGGCACAACATGGTGCACCAGATGTTCTTGCTGCGCACCACCGAGATCGCCTGCTCGAAGTTGGGGATGCGGAAGTTGCCAAAGTCGTCGAGGAACATGCGTACGGGAACGGGCAGCGAGCCGCTGGGCATGGCATCGGCCTCCCTACCGAGTGAGATGAGCGCTTGGGTCAGGAAGAGGTTGGTGAGCGGGTCGAGCGAACGGTCCATGTCGCTGAGGGTCACGAAGAGCGCCGTGGGGTCGTGGCCCATGCGGGCGAAATCGACCTGGGGGCTATGCGTGTACAGGGCGCGAGCGGTATCGAAGCTGAGGCACATGACCTTCTCCGCGATGATGCCGATGATGCTGGCGTTCATCTTTTCCGCGCCCATCGTGGCGCGGTAGCGCAGGTACGCCGAGGCGCAGAAGCTCGTTGGGTCGCAGGCGATTACCTCGTCGAGCAGGGCGAAGGTGCCGCCGTCTCCCAGGGAATCCACCAGCCGAACAACCGATTCGAAGGTCTGCTCGGCGGCGGGCAGCTGTTCGACGGCGTAGGCGACAAGGCAAGACAGCAGGTTGGCCGCCGCTCGGTCCCAGAAGGGCTGGGTAAGGTCCTCCGCGGGGCAGATCGCTGTTGCGACCGAGAGGATGTCCTGCTGTGACGGCCTGCCGTTCGCGGGGTCGCGGCGGATGAAGGCGAGTGGGTCGTAGCCGACGGGCGAGGCACATCGAGGACAGGCCGCATCCATGTTCGAGAAGTTGATGTTCTGCACGGCGTAACCGTGGGCGCGCAGCAGGGGGCCCATCTCGCGGCAAAGCTGCCCCTTGGTGTCGAGCACGATGAAGCTTGCGTTCATCTGCATCAGGTTGGGCTTGAGCACGTGGCGCGTCTTGCCTGCGCCGGATGGCCCGATGACGAGCATGTTGTTGTTGATGCGGGTGGTCCAGGTGTCGGTGTCCAGGGTGCGGCCCGAGGCGAGGATCGTGGGATTGGAGGTGGGGAGTGCGGTTCGGTTCATGGTTAGAGCTCCTTTCGGGATTCGATGATGCGAGTGGCGAAGCCGAGGTCGAGCGCTTGCTCGGCTTCCAGGTAGGTGTCCTTGCAGGTGAGGGATTGAATGCGCTTGAGCGTGAGCCCCGAGCGCTCGGCGAGGATGGTGTTGAGCGTCCGGCGTCGTTCCATGAGACGTTTGCTCGTCTCCTGAAGGGCGAGCGCGGAGCCACCGGCGCCCTGCGGGATGAGGGGGTCGTGGATCATGAGGGATGCGTGCGGGTACATCTCGCGCTCTTCTCCTGCCATGAAGATGATCGAGCCCATGGATGCAGCGAGGTCGCTGCAGACCGTGCGGATGGGGCAGGACACCGAGCGCAGCACGTCATAGATGGCGAGTCCCGGACCCACCTGCCCGCCGGGGCTGCTGACGAAGAGGGTGATGGGGGAGGAGGGGTCCTCTCGTTCGAGGAACAGCACGTGTTGGCACAGCGTGCTCGCCATTAGGGGCTCGATCTCGCCGGAGATGACGAGGGTGCGTTCGCGCAGTAGCTCATCGTAGATACTCGTGCGCTCGATTCCGCGGCTCGTCTCGCGGAGGATGGAGGGGGTGGTGTCGAAGAGAGTCATGGGTTTTCCTTTCGATGGGAGGGTAATCGGTTCGTGTGGCGGTGCTCGAGACCGTCATCTAGCTGGACGTGGTCCTCGGCTTGTCGCGCAGCCGCTGTTCGAGGACGTTCGGCGCCCGTAGTGGCGCTTCCTCGATGTCGAGCGCCCCGCATTCGAAGAGCGCTGCGAGGGGCCTGACGAAGAGGCTCCGAATGGCCTGGGCGCGGCGTGCGGGGTTTCGGGCCCCGCGGTCATACGATGCCGTGTCCACAAGCTCGGGAAGGCATTCGTAGATGAACAGGAAGGCGTCACCGCATCGCCTGTTGTAGGCGGCCGCATAGGCGTCTTGCATCGCCGCCGCCCTTCCGCCGTTTTCCAGGATCAGCGCTGCGCAGACGGTGTAGAAATCGTCGGCGTCGAGCGTGGCGAATCGGAAGAGCGCGTCCATGGCCGCTCTCGGACCCGAATAACGCAGGCTGTTGGCATTGAGCCGCGCGGAGTCGAAGTGCTTGAATGCACAGGCGTTCGTCGAGTAGCGGGGGATCCACGAGAAGGGGAATTGTCCCGCCGCACTTCGACGTGCGGACTCCCCGATTTGCTCGATCGGGGCGTACAGCTGCTCGGTCGTTTGCCTGAGCGCACGGTGGAGCTCCGCACAGTCGTCTTCATCCGTCTCTATCAGCCGCCAGGCCCGCTCGAGCCTCCAGCAGACCGACGCGATACCGGGTCCGCGCACTCCCTCTGTGCCAGGGGAGCTGGGGGTCCGGCCGTTGTCGAGAGTCGCGACGCGCCGCATCGCCTCTGCAGCGAGCGGATCGTTTTGGAGGAAAAAGCCGATTTCGAGGCGGCAGAAATCGAGGACGGCGCGCTTGGCGAGGGCGGGGCTGCATCGATGGTCGGCGATGGCGGCGAGGCGCCCATCGAGGGGCAGTTCGCAATTCTCTTGCAGGAAATCTGCGAGCGTCCACTCGTGGAACTCGTGATCGGTCGGGCTGAACATGCTGCTTCCTTTCCAGCGCCGGGCAGGCGCCAGGTCAACGTTGCGCACGGCGGTGGGCCGTCGTGCGGCGAGCGACAGGTAGGCAAAATCGACATGGCAATGCCGATGGCCTATAGCAGATCTCCCAATTTGATTGTGATGGTGTTAGTGAAACGACTCATACGCTCAAACTGCTCTCGTGCTACTCGTGACTGTCAGGCTCAAACATCTCTTACGCTAAAACAGTGGCGGTGCCACTTCGGGTGCAAGCCCACTGTACTTGCTCCCCGCCGGAAGCGCAAGGCACTTTTTCAGATGGAACATGAGGCGACTGGCCAGCGTATATATGACCTTATATAACGTCTACCGATGTATTTCGACCGTTCACAGGTAAGCTACGCTCTTCTTTGAGAGAAGAACGTTACATGACGTTATAGTGCATAACGTCATGTAACGTTCTGCTTACGAGAGGGGTAACACCATGGCGGAACTCGAGAAGGTCCAGCTTCTTAACTTCGATATCGACCAGTACCTGAAGGACGGCGACGCCACCGTGGCGGCCTGCGCCCAGGCCAAGGCGGTCGCCGACGAGATTCACGAGCAGGGGTATGAGAACATCTTCCTGCTGGGCATCGGCGGCACCTATGACGAGCTCGACATGGTTCGCTACTTCATGAAGAAGTACTCCGAGGTCGAGGTTCACCTGGTCAACGCCGCCGAGCTCAACGTGATGGGCGACAACCGCCTCAAGAAGGACTCCGTCGTGGTCACCGCCTCCGCTTCCGGCGACACCAAGGAGATCGTCAAGGCGGTCGAGAACATTACCGCCCAGGGCATCCGCGTCGTCGCCTTCACCCGCGAGGACACACCGCTCGGCAAGCTCGCGACCACGGTGATCTCGGCTCCCGTGGCCACCGGTCGCTGCGATTTCACCTATCTGCTCTTCCAGGCCTTCGCCCTGCGCCTGCTCAACCTGCGCGGTGACTTCGACCGCTATGACGACTACATGGCCCAGACCAAGAATCTCTTCCAGGACCTGGTCGACATCCGCATCAAGTTCGAGCCCAAGGCCGAGCAGATCGCGAAGCAGTTCGCCGAGGAGCCCTACACGATCTTCATCGCGTCCGGTGCCCTGTGGGGCGAGAACGTTCTGTTCTCCATGTGCGTTCTCGAGGAGATGCAGTGGATCCGCACCCGTGCCGTCACGTCCGCCGAGTTCTTCCACGGCACCCTCGAGCTCGTCGAGCCCGGCGTGCCCGTGATCATCACCAAGGGCGAGGATGAGTGCCGCGAGCTCGACAACCGTGCCGAGGTCTTCTGCAAGCAGTACACCGATAAGCTCGCGGTCATCGACACCGCCGAGTATGCCGTCTCCGGCCTGGACGACGAGTTCCGCCCGCTGGTCTCCCCAATGATCGCCGCCGCGACGCTGCACGAGCGCCTCTCCAAGCACTACGAGCGCATCACGAAGCACAACCTGGCTTATCGTCGCTACTACCGTCAGTTCGCGTACTAAGCGCCCCCACGTCCCGTGAGCTATCTTGCGGGATCTGCCCGGCGGGTGCACGGGCCTAGGCCCGCGCGCCCGCCGGTTCCTCGACCGCTTCCCATCGTGTGACCGCTTGCTCGGTGGGACCCATCTATAAGGAAAGGAGACGGTCATGCTCGTGCAGGCATTGCTCGTCGGTTTGGTCGCGGCGTTCGCGACGTTCGACACGGCTTTGGGCACCAGCCACATCAACCGCCCCATCGTCATCGGCCCGATCGTCGGACTCGTGTTGGGCGACCTCCACACCGGCTTGGTCATCGGCGCCAACCTGGAGCTCCTCTTTATGGGCGCCATCTCGGTCGGTGCCTACATCCCGCCGGATGTCAACACCGCTGGCACCCTGGCGACCGCATTCGCCATCACCACGGGCTCCGGTCTCGAGACCGCGTACGCCCTCGCCATGCCCATCGGTCTCGCCGCGCTCGGAGTCAAGAACTTCTTCTACGCCATCACCCCGATGTTCCTGCAGATCGCAGATAGGGGCGCCGAGGTCGGCGACGATGGAAAGATCAAGCTCACGTACGTGCTCATCGGTATGGTCGGCAAGACCATCTGGACGTTCACGCTGACCGCGCTGGCCTTCTATTTCGGCTCGGACGCCGTGACCGCGGTGCTCGACGCCGTGCCCGATTTCGTCTTCGACGGCATGGGCATCGCCGCCGGCATCCTTCCCGCCATGGGCTTCGCCATGCTCATGCGCATGATCGTGAACAAGAAGCTCGTCCCGTTCTTCGTGCTGGGCTTCGCTCTCGCCGCTTATCTGAATCTGTCCGTCCTGGCCGTCGCTATCCTGGCCGTGGTGATCGCCATCGAGAAGATCGACCTCTTCGGTGACGCTCCCGCCGCCGCGACCGCCGGTATCGCTGGAGGCGATGACGATGACTTCTAAGCCCGAATCCACGCAGGGTGCCACCATCACCAAGAGCGACCTTACGCGCATGGCCGTGAATCCGGGCGCGCTCGGCATGGAGTACTCCTGGAATTATCCCAAGCAGATGAGCATTCCGTTTTGCATGATGCTCACGCCGCTGCTCAAGAAGATCTACCGTGACGATCCCGAGGGTTATGCCGCCGCGCTCACCCGCCATCTCGAGTTCTTCAACATCACGATGTATTTCGCCCCGTTCGTGGGTGGCGTGGTGGCCTCGATGGAGGAGCGCGTCGCGAAGGGCGAGATGGAGCCCGAGACCATCAGCTCCGTGAAGGCGGCGCTCATGGGCCCGCTATCCGGCATCGGAGACTCCCTGTTCCTGGGTACGCTGCGTGTGATCGCCGCCGCCGTCGGCATCGGCCTGTCTCTCGCGGGCAACCCGTTCGGCCCCATCGCCTTCCTCGCGATTTACAACATCCCGTGCTTCCTCACGCGCATCATCGGCGCGCAGAAGGGCTACGAGCTCGGTGTGTCGTTCCTTACGGCGGCGCAGGAGAGCGGCCTCATGAACAAGGTCATCTACGCGGCGGGTATCGTGGGTATCATGGTCCTCGGCGCCATGACCGTGTCCATGACGTCGGTGTCGATTCCCATAGAGTTCGGCTCGGGCGACAGCGTCCAGACCATTCAGTCCGTGCTCGACAGCATTATGCCCGGCACGCTCGCCCTGGTTGCGCTTGTGCTCTACTATGCCGCCCTCGCCAAGAAGGCGAACCCCATGCTGCTCATCGTCATCACTATGATCGTGGGCATCCTCGGCGCTTTCACGGGCGTTTTGGCATAATCTTGGCAAAACCTGTGTCGTTGCCCTGGGCGCGGTCGATCGCGAGGTCGACCGCGCCCTTTACTTGATATGGTATATAAGGTAATAAGACGTATTTTACTGAGGAGAGGCGCCTATCGCCGGAGGAGGGATGAAGATGGCCGGAAAACTGGCGGGTGATTCCGCGACGCCGTTGTACCAGCAGGTCGCATACGACCTGCGCGAGGCGATCGTGAACGACGTGTACCACGTGGGTGCCCGCATTCCCACGGAGCCCGAGTTGAGCCACCTGTACGGTGTGAGCCGCATCACCGTCCGCAAGGCCATCGAGATTCTGGTCGATGAGGGTCTCCTTGCCAAACGCCAGGGGAAGGGCACGTTCGTCCAGGAGGCCCATCGCGCCCCGATGGTCCATGACGACCGTCGCGCCGCGCTCAACGGTTTCTCGGCCTCATGTCGTCAAAACGGTTTGGAGCCCGGCTCGACGCTGCTTCGCCGCGAGGTGGTGGACGTTCCGCCCGTTGCGCGCGAGTTCTTCGGCGAGGGCGCGCGCCTGATCGCCATCGACCGCGTTTGCACGGCGGACGGCACTCCCATCATGGTCGACCACTGCCTGTTCGCACGGGAGGGGCACGAGTTCCTCGAGACCGCCGAACTTGAGAACGCCTCGATCTTCGATCTCATTCGCAATGCGACTGGTCAGTGCCCCCATCGCGACAGCGCCCAGATGCTCAGCATCCAGCTCGCCGACGAGCAGGTCGCCCATGCGCTCTCCGTCCCGGTGGGGGAGCCGCTCTTCAGCCTGGAGGGCCTGTATCGCGATCAGGACGGGAATCCGTTGTACGCGGGCAAGCAGCTTATCATCGGCTCACGCTACACGTTCTCCATGTGATGCGCAGTCGGACTTCAGTATACGTCTACGGATAATTTAATACCACTCAAGGATTATTCAGCTGAGAGAACCCGCATGGCCGTATAGTCGAGCATGCGGGTTCATTTATGCGCGCCACGCGTGCCGGATATAAGGGGGCTGCGTCCCATGAGCAACGCCAAGCCGACCATGGAAACCTATATCGAGATGTCGCCTCGGGTGTTCGAGGAGAACCTCACCCGCGCAGATGCCCTCGTGGGCGGCCTGGTCGAGCGCTATGCGCGCCGTGGTTTGCGCGACCTGCGCTTCGTCGCGTCTGGGTCCTCGTACAACTCCTGTGTGGCCGCGCGCCCCTTCGCCGAGCGCGTCCTGGGCGTTCGGGTGGACGTCTTCACCCCGTCGCGCTATCTCGATGAACTCGAGCGCCTGGATGTCACGGCGTCCGATGCGTTCGAGGTCTTTGTCTCGCAGAGCGGTTGCAGCACGAACATCATCGAGGCGGTGCGCGCCGCGCGCTCGCGGGGGCACGAGACGGTGGCCCTCACGGGCAACGTCGAGGCCGACCTGCGCGACGAGGTCGACGCGATCTTCGAATACGGCGTGGGAAACGAGACGGTCGGGTTCGTGACCATGGGCGTGCTCACGCTCATGGAGTTCATCGCGCTGTTCAGCCTCGCGACAGCCGAGGCCCTGGGGGCGATCGACGGTGATGGGCGGTCGGCGTGGATGGGGCGCCTTTCCGAGGTTCCCGACATGCACCGCGAGATGCAGCGGCGGGCGCATGCCCTCATGGATGCGGATCGTGAGGCGTTTTTGGCCCCCGGACATGCGTTCATGTGCGGTGCGGGCGCCGCCTACGGCATCGCGTTGGAGGGCGCGCTCAAATGGCAGGAGACGCTCAAGGCTCCCGCCATCGCGTTGGAGCCCGAGGAGTATGTCCACGGTCCCAATATGCAGCTGACCCCGCGCTCGACGGCGTTCTTCCTCGATCCGAGCCTCGCGCCCGGCCGTACACATGAGATTTACCGAGCGACCCGCGCGGTGACGGACCACGCTTATCTTTTGGCCTGCTACGGCATCGAGGATGGCGACGCGAACGCGATATGCCTCGGGAGGGATGTGGAGCCCGAGGTGGCCCCGTTCGTCCTGCTGCCCGCCGTCCAGGTGTTCGCCGGTCGCGCCATGCGCGAGCTGGGCTGCGAGCCCTGCCATCCGCTATTCGACCGCTTCGAGCGGGTCGTAAGCTGCAAGACCGCCGACTATGAGGAAATCTGCAAGGAAAAGCTCGCCCAGGCCGGCTTTGCCGAGTAGCGGACCTCAATTGAGGGACAGTCCCTAAATTGAGGTTCTTGGAATCGAAGGAGGGGTGCGCCGATGGAGGGCGTGAGCACGACTTACGATGACCGTCGCGCGTTGCGCGGTGTGTTCTGCCTGTTCGGCACCGCGGTGTGCTGGAGTTTCATGGGGATTCTCACCAAATGGAATACGCAGTCTCCGTTTCTCATCGGCGGGGTGACCTCCACGATTGTGCTCGTGTTCACGCTCGTGGTGGCGCGTCCGCAATTGAGGTTCAGCCCGCTCATCGTGGGCGTCGGGCTGGCGTCGTTTTTCACCGGCCTGACCTTTCGCTATGCCAACCAGCTCACCACCGTGGGAAACGCGATCGTACTCCAGTACACGTCCATGATCTTCGTCATCGTGTACCAGAGCTTGGCTGAGAGGCGCATGCCCGCGCTACGTCACGTGCTGGTCGTACTGGGCGCGTTCGCGGGGATGGCTCTGTTCTTTATGGGGTCGCTCTCGGCAGAGGGCATGCTCGGAAATCTCCTGGCTATCGCGTCGGGGGCGTCGTTCGGCTTGCAGTTTTACCTCAACTCGCGCCCCGGCGCCGCTCCTCTCGTGTCCTCTTTGGTGGCGAGCGTCTGCTCGATGGTGCCGCTGCTATTCATGTTCGACCGCCTGCCGCAGGTGAGCCCGGCGGAGTGGGGCTACATGGCTGCGAGCGGCGTGTTTTGCAGCAGCTTCGCGAACATCCTGTTTTCCAAGGGCATCGGCAAGGTCCCGGCGTTCACGGCGAACCTCATCTGCATGAGCGAGGTCATCATGGCCCCCACGTGGTCGTTCTTCATCTTCGGGGAGACGTTCAGCGAGACAGCGCTCGCCGGTGCGGCGCTCATCGTGGCGAGCATCGTGGTCAATCTTGCCCTCGACGCCCGCGCGCGTTCCCGTGCTGCGGAAACCTCGATCTAGGGACTGTCCCCAAATCGAAGTTCGGTAAAGCGGTATGATATTCCAGCAGAATGTATCTTCCGGAAAGGTTTTCGCGTATGGCAATTAAGGCGATCGCGCTGGATATCGACGGCACGCTCACGAACGACCGCAAAGTCGTCACGCCCCGCACGAAGATGGCCCTGCTCGCCGCTCAGGATGCGGGCGTCAAGCTGATTCTCGCCTCGGGCAGGCCCGTCCAGGGGTTGCGCGCCATCGCCTCAGAGCTGGCGCTGAGCGAGCACGGGGGCCTCCTCGTCGCGTTCAACGGCGCGCATGTCGTCGACGCCCAGACCGATGAGGTCCTTTACGACCAGCCCATCGACTCTGACACAATGCGCGAGCTCATAGGGCACGTGCGGGACTTCGATGTCATTCCCTGGATCACTCGGGGCGGGGAGCTGTTCGTCGAGCGCTCATCGCGCCATGTCATCCGTTACCGCGATGAGGACCTCGATATCGTCGAACACGAGTGCCGCATGTGCGACCTCGTGCCGTGCGAGGTCGACGACCTGCTCGAGGCCTGCGCGACCCCGCAGGACAAGCTTCTGTGCGCCGCCGAGCCCGAGTACCTGCAAGAGCGTTGGCGGTCGATGGCCGAGCCGTTCGACGGCCGCCTCTCCGCCATGTTCACGGCCGACTTCTATTTCGAGTTCATGGCGCCCGGCGTCGACAAGGGCCGCGCACTCGCGGGTGCCCTGCCCAAGCTCGGCATCGACGCCTCGGAGGTCGTCGCGTTCGGTGACGGGCAAAACGACGTGTCCATGATCAAGTGGGCGGGCGTGGGCGTTGCCATGGGCAACGCGATTGACGAGGCCAAGGCGGCAGCGGATATGGTGACGACCTCCAACAACGAGGACGGTATCGCGCTGGCGCTTGATGAAATTTTGGGATAGACCCCCGCGTGCGGGGAAGTGAAAGGGGGCCGCATGGCTCAGGATCGTTTTCCGTATCAGGCCGTCATCTTTGATATGGACGGCGTCATCGTGGACACCGAGCGCTTCTACTTCGATCAGCTCGATGAGATGTACACGGCGGCGGGGATGCCCGTCTCGCACGAGGAGTTGAGCCGCGCCGTGGGGGCGTCGTACAAGGACTTTCAGAAGAACCTGGCTCGGTGGTTCGCCATGGGCGGGGTGGAGCTGAGCATCGAGGAGGCGGAGGCCCGTTACGACGAGTGGGCGAAGGACCATCCGGCGGATTACGCCTCCCTGCTCAACCCCGGTGTGGTCGAGACCGTCGCCGCGCTCAAGGACCGTGGCGTCCGCGTGGCGCTCGCCTCATCCTCGCCGATGGATAATATCCTGCATGTGCTCGACGTGTGCGGCCTCTCCGGCGCATTCGAGCTCGTGACCAGCGGCGAGCAGTTTCACGAAAGCAAGCCCAATCCCGAGATCTACCTGCACACGCTCGAGGCGCTGGGGCTTCCCGCATCGGCGTGCTGCTGCATCGAGGACTCCGTGCCCGGCATCACCGCTGGCAAAGCCGCCGGCCTCACGGTGGTTGCCAAGCGCGAGGAGCGCTTCGGCTTCTCCCAGGATGCAGCCGATGTGATCATCGACTCGATCCCCGATATCCTGGAGCTGTGACGCCTTGATCGGGGTGGACCGGGATGATAGCCCCTCGGTTGAAACCGGGGCCCTTGGCCGGAACTCGGTCTTCCATTAACCTCTAGTATCGGTTGGTTTTCCGTGTGCATCGGCCGACGAGCGAAAGGCGGGCGGCGTGTCTGTTTCGAGTTCGGGGATACCCCCTAAGGATCGCGCCCAAGAGGGAATCTTGTGGTACATCAAAAGCGAGGGCCTCAAGGGAGGTGATCGCTTGATGCCCGAGCGCGAGCTCGCCGAGAGGCTCGGTGTGTCCCGTACCGCCTTGCGGGCCGCCATCACGCAGCTCGTCTCCACTCACGTGCTGGAGAGCAGGCAGGGGTCGGGCACGTACGTGCTCCCTCCTAAGCCCATCAACATCTTCCAGGAGATTTACAACTTCTCCGATGCCGTCCGCCGAGCCGGTCGAGAGCCCGGATCGCATCTCGTGTACGCCCGTCTGATCGAGGCGGATGAGGACCTCGCCGAGCGAATCCAGCTTCCCGTGGGTGCGCGCCTGTTCGAGATGCGCCGCATCCGCTTCGCCGATGACGAGCCCGTCGCGATCGAGACCGCCTATGTCAATTACTCGATCTGCCCCGGTATTGAGACGCATGATTTCGCGACTGAGAGCCTCTACGACGTTCTCGGCGAGAGGTACGACGTCCATGTTGGCCATGGGCAGGAGCGCATCAGCATCGCCCGCGCCACCGCCGAGGAGGCCCTGCTCTTGCAGGTTGAGGAAGGTTCTCCTGTCTTTTTCGAGCGCGCTCTTGAACGTCAGGCGGACGGCGTGCCCGTCGAGTACCTAAAGGCAGTCATCCTTCCGAGCCGCTATCGCTTCGCCAGCAACGGCTGCGAGAACGGCTCCAGGCCCAAGGGGGTGAAGAGTTCATGGCTCGCCTGGTAAAAGATTGCGCTTCCGGCGGCTCTGAGCCCCGTTACCTTGCGATCAGGTCGATCATCCGGAACCGCATCGCGGACGGCACGTACGCCGCTGGCACCGCGATCCCCTCCGAGCATGAGCTTTCGACGGAGTTCGGCACGACGCGTCTGACGGTGCGCAACGCCATAGACGGGCTCGTCACCCAGGGGCTGATCAGACGCGTGCAGGGCAAGGGCGCCTATGTGTCCCGCGTCGGCCAGGGCCAGCACGCGCACGCTACGGGATTTCGCGCGTGGGTCAAGGCGGATGAGAGCGCGCCGTCTGTGCGTCAGCTCTCCAAGACCAAGCGCGCCGCGGGGCCGTGGTACGCTGACCTCTTTGACATCGACGAGGACGACGAGCTCTATTCGATCCGCCGCCTGAACAGCATCGACGGCGCCCCCGTCTCACTCGAACAGACGCTCATCCCTGTGAAGTTCTTCCCGGGGATCGAGGGCGTGGACGTCTCGGTGTTCAGCCTCTACGAAACGTACGCGATGTGCGGACGCAAGGTGGCGCTCGCGCAGGAGAAGCTCGATGTCGTCGCGCTGTCCACGCGCGATGCGGGTTTGCTGCAGGTCGAGCCCGGAAGCCTTGCGCTCTCCCTCGAGTGCCTGAGCTTCGATGAGCGGGGACGTCCCGTTGAGCATGCCTACGCGCTCAACACGGGCCGCAGGAGCGGGTACACCTACGAGTATTGATCAATTGGGGACGGGTACAAATTACGCAGCTTGTTCCAGGGGGTTTCGCGGGGCGTCGGCAATCGGACCGGCGCCCCGTTTTGACCTGTGTCCCGACTCCATATGGGTGTAAGTGAAGTATCGGCGCCATGCGGCCTTCCATGTGGGCGGGAGTCTTCGCGGAATATTCGCAACTTATATTAGTTTCTATGAATTTAAAACCAATTACCGTCCAGAATCGACCGCTCGGCGGAAGGAAGGCCGCGCTCCTCATAATTGGTATCAAAAAGTGTATAACTGAGATAACACAAGTGGTGTCAAAATGACGCGACTTGATAAGTGGATTCAGATCCAAGGCGAAGGGAGCATCCATGAAGGAGACCGAGAAGATCGAGATCATGAACTTCGACCAGGAGGGCTACCTCGAGGACGGCAAGGCCCTGTATGAGACGGGCAAGCTCATGACGGCCATGGCCGACCGCGTGGCCGACGAGGGCTACGACGCCGTGTTCCTGATGGGCGTCGGCGGCACCTGGGACGAGCTCATGCAGCTCGAGTACCTCATGAACAAGTTCGGCGACAAGGACCTCGAGGTCTACCTCATCCACGCCGCCGAGTGGAACGTGATGGGCCATAAGCGCATGACCGAGAAGTCTGTCGTGCTCACCGCCTCCGAGTCCGGCACCACCCCCGAGGTTCTCGAGGCCTGCAAGAAGATGAAGGAGATGGGCATCCGCGTCTTTGCCATGACCAAGCCCGAGGGCCTCATCGGCCAGGCAGTGGGCGCCGAGAACTGCGTCGCCATGGCCAGCGACCATGGCTCTGGTGGCTGCGAGAAGGGCTACTACCTCGCCGACTGCTTCGGCCTGCGCCTGCTCAACCGCCGCGGCTGCTTCCCCAAGTTCGACCTGTTCATCGAGCAGACCAAGGACATCTGGAAGGACATGCTCGACATCCGCAAGCGCTTCGAGCCCAAGGCCGAGGAGCTCGCCCGCAAGTACGCGCTGGCCCCCTACACCATGTTCATCGGCTCCGGCGCGCTGTGGGGCGAGACCATCCTCTACTCCATGTGCATCCTCGAGGAGATGCAGTGGAAGCGCACCCGCTCTATCACCTCCCATGACTTCTTCCACGGCACGCTCGAGCTCCTCGAACCCGGCGTCCCCGTGTTCCTGTTCAAGGGCGAGGACGAGTGCCGCGCGCTCGACAACCGCGTCGAGGCCTTCCTGCGCTCCGGTGTGACCGGTGACGAGGACTACGTCATCATCGACACCGCCGAGTACGCCATTCCCGGCCTGGACGACGACTTCCGCGTCATCGTCTCCCCGTGGATCCTCACGGTTCTCGCCACGGACCGCATGGCCCGTCACTACGAGACCGTCACCAAGCACAACCTGAAGTACCGTCGTTACTACCATCAGTTCGACTACTAGGGCGTGAGATGCGCCCAGGTGGGCGCGATGCGATAAGGTATAGGGGGCGGCCGAGGCTACTCGGTCGCCTTTTTCAAATTTACGAGTATGAGATGAGCGACGTATGAGCGAGATCTCGAACAATGGCGGCATCAGGACCATCCTTCTTCCCTCGGCACCCTTTGGGATCCCCGAAGTGACCGCCAACGATGCCGACGGCACGTGGTCCCTTCGCAAACTCGGCAATCCCCAGCCGGATGTGTACGCCATGGCCGATGTGGCGGGATGCGTGGTTAAGGAGCTCGAGTGCGAGGGGACCGCTGGCCCCGCCGTCGGAGAGGCCCAGGGCATGGCCATGCTGGGGGAGGTCCTCAAGAACCCGGGCAAGGTCGCTCGAGCGAACAGGTACAAGAGCGGCGCATACCGCGCGGGCGTTTACCTCGAAGTGACCCTGCGCGACCCGGCGGCCGAGAAGTTGGTTATTCCCCTATGGGGCCGTGAGCTCAAACGCGGGTCGATGGCGTATCGGCAGGTGATGGAGAGCGCCGGGACGGTTAAGGCGGCATTCGACGAGATGATCGAAGGTGTTCGGCGTGGCTAAGCGCGTCGAGGTCTCGTCTTACGACAAGGCCGTCGAGGGAATCTTGAACCATATCGTCACCTGTGACATGCGGCCGGGGGATGCCTTCCCGCCCGAGCGGGAGCTTTGCGACGAGATCGGGGTGTCGCGCACGACGCTGCGCAGCGCTCTCACGCACCTTGCCTCGACCCATGTCGTCGAGAGGCGCCAGGGTTCGGGCAATCACCTGTGCCAGAGCCGTCCGACGGTTCAGCTGGATGACCTGTCCGGCTTCTCCGAGATCGTGCGATCGATCGGGGGTGAGCCCTCCTCCCACGTGCTGACCCGCGACATCATCCCCGCCGGCGCGCGCGTTGCAAGTCATCTGTACCTCCCGGAGGATGGGCCGGTCTTCCATCTCGCGCGCCTGCGCCTGATCGGGGGCACGCCGGCCATGCTCGAGACCTCGTATCTCTCCCTTGCGAGGTTCCCCGGCATCGACAGGTTCGATTTCGAGGACGTCTCGCTGTCGCGCGTGCTTGCGGACGAGTACGGCGCCGAGGCGGTTCACGTGACGCTTCGCGTGACCGTTGCCCGCGCGACCGAGCGGGAGGCGAGCCTGATGGGTATCGAGCCCGGTGACCTGATCTTCCTCGAGTTCGGCACGCGCATGGGGTCCGACACGAACCCCATCGAGTACTACCGTACCCGATATAGTCCCAGCCATTTCAGGATTTCGTGCAAGACGGTCATGTAAACCGGGTGCGGCGAGTTAGGGTTTCGAAGAGGAGGCGACGCATGAAGGGCGCACGTTACCACGTCCCCGACCGGGGCGCGATCGAGGGGGTCCCGGATGTGAGGGCCCGTATCGAAGATGTCGACACGGTCTGCCCCGACGCCGTGCATGAGGTCACGGATGAGGCTGATCTGCCCCTGTACCTCGATATTCGCCGCGATCTGCACATGCGCCTCGCCATGGGGGAGTACACCACTGGCGCGGCGATCCCCTCGGAGGCCAAGCTCGCGGAGCAATACGGCACGACCAAGGTCACGGTCCGCAACGCCCTCGACGGACTGGAAGAGGAGGGGCTCATCGTCCGCGTCCAAGGGAAGGGCACGTTCGCCACGCATGGGCTCGAGGGCTCCGTCACGCATAATCCGCGGGGCTTCCGCGACTCGCATCGCCATTATCAGCGCACGCCGAGTGTCCGCGTGCTGGAGGCGACGGTGCGCGAGGCGGGCGAGTTCTACGCTCGGTTCTTCGGTGTCGCCCCCGATAGCGACCTGTTCTACGTCCGTCGCCTCAACTGCATCGACGGCGTTCCCTTCACCATCGAGCGGACGCTCATACCCTGCGAGCTCTTTCCGGGCATCGAAAACGTCGACGTGTCGATATTCAGCCTGTACGCCCTGTACGAGCTGCGCGGGCATCCCGTGGCCTGGGCGGTCGAGGAGCTCGAGGCGCAGGAGCTCAAGGCGCGCGATGCGCGTCTGTTGCGCGTGGATGCCAACGATCCGGCACTTGGCCTGACATGTGTGAGCTACGACGCCGATGGGCTGCCGTTGGAGTTCGTCAGGTCCGTCTCGGTGGGGGAGAGCGCGAGCTATCTCGTGCGCAAATAGCCCATATGGGCATATGACAGGGTAAAACGTTGTTTCGAACCCCGTGTCGTCTGATTCGCGTCCGATATGCACCGCTCGGCGAGATATTCATACCACTTGGCCGATGCGCTCTGAACGAGGACGATTGGTATTAAAAACATGCTATCTTATTATTGTTTTTGGTATGAAAAACATCCAAAAACATATAGAACTCTGTTCACGTTGAATAAGGAGGAGGAACATGATTCTGCTAACGCGCGTCGATCACCGACTGCTGCATGGGCAGGTCGCGACGTCTTGGGTCAACGGCCTGGGATCCGATTGCATCTTCTGCGTCGGTGACAAGGTCGCGAACGACCCGGTGTGGAAGACCACGCTCAAGATGGGCAAGCCGACCGGCTGCAAGCTGGTGATCAAGGACATGGCCCACGCCATCGAGGCCATAAACAGCGGTGTGACCGACAAGTACCGCATGATCATCTGCGTGCGTTCGATCGAGGACGCCAAGCTGCTCATCGATGGGTGCCCCCAGATCAAGAGCCTGAACCTCGGCAACACGCTCGAGTCCCCCACCACCAAGCAGATCTCCCGTCAGATCTTCCTCGAGCCCGAGGAGGCCGAGATGCTCAAGGAGCTCGGCGAGCGCGGTGTCGAGGTGGAGATTCGCGCCCTCGCCGACGACAAGAAGGAAAACGCCCTCGCGCTTCTCTAAGGAGCCCGTATTGTCTGCCCTGACAGGAGGTACGACATGCTTGTCCAATCATTGATCTGTGCCGCATTCTACGTATTCGTCAAGTTCTTCGATTACCAGCTCGGCACGCTGTATGCCTTCCGCCCCATCGTGGTCTGCCCGCTGCTTGGTCTCATCCTCGGTGACCTGCAGACCGGTCTCGCCCTGGGCGCCAGCATCGAGGCCCTGTTCATGGGCTCCGTCTCCATCGGCGCCTATATTCCGCCGGATGCCACGTCCGCCGGTGTCCTGTGCACCGCCTACGTGATCCTGCTCGGCTTGGACACCGAGGTCGCCGTCGGCCTGGCCATGCCCATTGGCACGCTGGTCCTCGCCCTCAGCAACCTGTTCCAGCCCATCACCAACTGGCTGCTGTCCTTCGTCCCGAAGTTCGCCGCCGAGGGCAACGGCGCCAAGCTCACCGCCCTGCACTTCTTCATCGCCCTCTACGTGGCGCCCGTCTACTTCGCGGTCATCTTCTTCGCCGTCTACCTCGGTTCCGACGCCGTGGCCTGGATCACCAACACGGTTCCCGAGTTCGTGCTGAACGGTTTTGCCGCCGCTGCCAATATCCTGCCGGTCATGGGCTTCGCGATGCTGCTGCGCCTCATCTACCGCAAGGAGCTTCTGCCCTTCCTGTTCCTGGGCTTCCTGATGACCTCCTACATGGGCGTGCCGGTGCTCGGCGTCTCCCTGATCGCTATCATCATCGCTGTTCTTATGCTGGGTATCTTTGACAACAAGCCTGCCGCTGCGCAGATCGAGGGGGCTGACGACGATGACTTCTAATGAGAGCAAGAGCGTCTACAAGACCGGCGAGCACGCCATCACCAAAGACGACCTCGTCAAGTCCGCGCTGAACATCGGCGCCCTGGGCATGGAGTTCTCTTGGACCTACGTGAACCAGATGGGCCTCGCCTTCGGCCTCATGGTCAAGAAGATGCTCAAGAAGATCTGGCACGACGATCCGGCCGGTTACGCCGCCGCCCTCGAGCGTCACACCGCATTCTTCAACATCACGGTCGCCCTCGCCCCGTTCGTCGGCGGTATCGCGATGTCCATGGAGGAGCGCATCAAGGCCGGCGAGCTGCCGCCCGAGTCCGTCAACGACGTCAAGGCAGCCCTCATGGGCCCGCTGTCCGGCGTCGGCGACGCTATCTTCCTGACGACCATCCGCGTGGTCGCCGCCGGCATCGCCGTCTCCATGGCCGCCGAGGGCAACCCGCTCGGCCCGATCCTGTTCCTGTTGATCTTCAACGTTCCTCAGTACATCCTGCGTGTCTGGGGTATCGTGAAGGGCTATGAGCTGGGTGTCGGCCTGCTCGACGCCGCCTCCGAGTCCGGCATCATGGACAAGCTCATCAAGGGCGCCGGCATCGTCGGTATGATGGTCGTCGGTTCCATGACCTGCTCGATGTTCTGGGCAACCCTCGCCGTGTCCTTCGGCTCCGGCGAAGAGGTCACCATGCTCCAGGACGTTCTCGACGGCATCATGCCCGGTATGCTCGGCCTGGGCTGCATGGGCATCTACTACTGGCTGCTCGGCAAGAAGATCCATCCGTCCTTCCTGATCCTGGGCACCATGCTCGTTGGCGTGATCGGCGTCTATCTGGGCATCCTCGCCTAACAACGCATCTGACGCTTTTAGTGGGCACAGGGCGGCGACCTCCGTGGTCGTCGCCCTTCTCATTCGTTAAGACATCGCGATCTCTGCTGGACGCGAGCCCTCGCGCCGTTCACGGCGCCAAACCTACCGCCGGCGGAAACACGAGGATGCCGCTCATAGTGGTATTAAAAAACGATAAGATGTATTGCAGTAAGTGGTATTAAAAACTCTCAAGTTGATATGAGAGGCCACAGATCCGAAAGGGGAGCGGCAATGCAGGAGACCGAGAAGATCGAGATCATGAACTTCGACCAGGAGGGCTACCTCGCCGACGGC
>OIBI01000037.1_pt1 | contig 90666 bp, 83 predicted proteins | sample 1580951 | NCBI WGS metagenome assembly OIBI01 (sample SAMEA3882516, study PRJEB24775) | human gut metagenome | biome: human-associated habitat; feature: intestine environment; material: feces | place: Netherlands | collected 2009/2010 | reverse complement strand
TCTTTATTTTAGCAGATTTTAGCTCGCTTGGCTAGATGTTAAGTTAATGACATTGGATGTGCAGTGCTATTCGATTTTAGCCCCAACCAATGCTTCTTTCTATACGCCAGCAGCCTTTCAGGATTCCACACTTTCCAGTGAAAAGGATTGCATGGATGCAGCAGAAAAGGTTTTTCAAGGTGTCATTCCGATTGATGCCTATGGCGTTCTAAAAGAACACACTGCCGAGCCGATTTATGCGAGAACCGACCACCATTGGTTTCAGCTGGGGGCTTACTATGTAGCGAGAGCGTTTGCGGAGCAGGCAGATGTTCCGTTTGCCGACCTGACAACCTATAAGAAATATGTAGAAGATGATTTTGTTGGCTCAATGGCATATTATACGAATGATTATCCAGATTTGGTGAATTCACCAGAAGAGTTTGTATATTATGTGCCGACCAACGACATTCAGACCACTTATTATGACCGGGATTATGCGAATGGCTATGAATCAGATTTGATTCTTGATCCGTCCGCATGGGACAATTCCAGTTATTATATGGTCTTTATGTGTGGAGATGATAAGATTGTCCACATTCAGACGGATTGCGACAATGACCGTCGGTTGGTGATTTTCAAGGATAGCTATGGCAATGCGTTAGTGCCATGTCTAACCAGTTCATTTTCTGAAATTTATGTGTGTGATATGCGGTATTTCAATTTGAATGCCATTGACTTTATTCAAGAAGAGGCAAAAGCAACCGATGTCCTGTTTTGTATGAATCTGTTCAGTGCGAATGGACCAAACGGACAGGATCTGGAAGTTGTCCGCACACAAAATGCTGCATATGACACAAGCAGTTGGGAAGATGCAGATACAGAATTTTAAATGCAAGAAACAAAAAGGAGATTTGCAAATCATGAAAGAATTACAAGTACCATTTGATAGTGCGTGGATTCTGAAAAACCGCAGAAAGATTAAAAAGGCTCTGCTGGCAGATGGCACGCCTCGCATGGAAAAAAAGATTGCAGTTCTGGGCGGTTCTACCACAAATGATATTGTTTCCATGTTGGAACTGTTCCTGCTGGACAATGGGATTCAGCCGTCTTTCTATCAGTCGGAATATGCCCGTTATTGGCAGGATGCTATGTTTGAAAATCCAGAGCTGGAAGCTTTTCAGCCGGACTTGATTTTTATTCACACCACCAGCCGCAACATCACAGAATTTCCGGAGGATGTGTATTGTCCGGCGGAAACCGTAGAAGCAGCCTTGGAGCGGCAGTACACGCACTTTACGCAGATGTGGGATCGTCTGGCGGAAGTATATCATTGCCCAATTATTCAGAACAACTTTGAATTGCCTGCTTATCGGCTGTTGGGCAATCGAGATGCTTCAGATATTCACGGCAGAATCAACTTCATCACCCGATTGAACTGCAAATTTTATGATTATGCAAATACGCACACCTCATTTTATATTCATGATATTCAGTATCTGTCCGCTTGCTATGGCTTAGATACATGGGCAGAGCCGTCTTATTGGTATCTGTATAAATATGCTCTGAGTGTGCCAGCTATTCCAGATTTTTCATACAACCTGACTCGCATCATTCGTTCTATTTACGGCAAGAACAAGAAAGTTCTGGCGTTGGATTTGGACAACACGCTTTGGGGCGGTGTTATTGGTGATGACGGGCAGGAAGGCATTGAAATCGGACATGAAACCTCCATGGGACAGGCATATGAAGAGTTACAAGGCTACTTGAAACAGCAGAAGAAAATAGGCGTTCTGCTGACAGTCTGCTCAAAGAATGAGCCGGAAAATGCTCTGCTGGGCTTGAATCATCCGAGCGGTGTTCTGAAGCCAGACGACTTTGTTACCATCAAGGCAAACTGGGAGCCAAAAGATCGCAATTTGGTGGAAACTGCTGCGGAATTGAACCTGCTGCCGGAGAGCATTGTATTTGTAGACGACAATCCGGCAGAACGGGCGATTGTTTCCGGACAGATTCCGGGCGTTGCCGTTCCGGAATTTGACTGCGTGGAAGATTGTCTGCGGCAATTAGACCGTGCCGGATACTTTGAAGTGACCAGCCTGTCGAGTGACGATGCAAAGCGGAATGCCATGTATCAGGCAAATGCACAGCGGGCACAGATGCAGAAAATTTTTGCAGACTATACCGACTATCTGAACAGTTTGGAGATGCAAGGCACGATTCGGGACTTTGAACCCATTTACTTGCAGCGAATTGTACAGTTGACCAATAAGAGCAATCAGTTCAATCTGACGACGAAACGCTATACACAAAGTGAAATGGAAACGGTTGCAGCGTCTGACCGCTATATTCGGCTGTATGGACGGCTGGAAGATAAGTTTGGCGATAACGGCATTGTTTCCGTTGTCATCGGCGAAAAAGTGGACAATGCATTACATATGGACTTGTGGCTGATGAGTTGCCGTGTTTTGAAACGGGATATGGAATTTGCAATGCTGGATGAACTGGTACAGCAGTGTCGGGAGCAGGGCATTCAGAACATTGTTGGCTATTATTATAAGACTGCCAAGAATGCAATGGTAAAGGATTTGTACGGCACATTTGGTTTCACCAAGACGAAGGACATGGAAAATGGTGACAGCGTCTGGGAATTGAATGTTGCAGATTATACAAATAAAAATCATGTAATTACAGTAAATCAGAAGGAGTGTGCAGAACAATGACACATGCAGAAGTAATGGAACGGTTGACAGGGGTATTTCGGGATGTATTTGACGATGACAGCATTGTGATTACAGACCAGACTACCGCAAATGATATTGAGGAATGGGATAGCCTCGAACACATCAACTTGATTGATGCTGTAGAGCAGGAATTTCACATGCAGTTCCAGATGAAGGAAGTTTCTGGTATGAAGAATGTGGGAGAAATGGCAGACATCGTTGCCAATTGGGCAACCGAAAAGCCGAAGAAGCGTGGACTGTTCCGCCGATAAATCGGAAAATAACGTGATACGCTGAGAAAATCGCCGCTGTTTTTGCTGGCAGTTTGGGGAAATAAAATCCTCATCTGTCGGAAACAGCGGTTTTTTTCTTGACAGTTCCTGTAATTTCATGGTATCATGATAACACGAAATCTCATGAAATAGGAGTGTTATTATGCTGTTGCAATTAACAGATGTCAATAAAATTTACAATGGAGCACCGCTGCTCAAACATATTTCTCTCACGATTGAAGACCGTGACCGGATTGGTTTGATTGGTGTGAATGGCTGCGGAAAGTCAACCTTGTTAAAGTTGATTACGGAACGGATTCTGCCCGACCACATTCAGGAAGGGGACGGTGAAATCATCAAGAGCAGTCATACCAGTATCGGCTATCTGGAACAGATGGGCGGTCTGGAGAAAGAACAGACGGTTTGGCACGAGATGCACAATGTCTTTCAACCGTTGCTGGATGCACAGGCACGCATGCGAGAGCTGGAACAGGAGTTGGCGAACAATTCCGAAGCAGCGGCAGAAGAATATCACCGTTTGCAGACTTATTTTGAAAGCAATGACGGCTATCAGATTGATGTGAAAATCAAAATGGTGCTGAACGGCATGGGGTTCGGTGCAGAAACCTATGAGCGGAAAATTTCCAGTTTCAGTGGTGGGGAAAAGACTCGACTGGCAATTGCAAAATTGTTGTTGGAAGAACCAACGCTGTTGATTCTGGACGAACCGACCAACCATCTGGACTTTAAAACCGTCATGTGGCTGGAAGATTATTTGAAAGATTATAAGGGTGCTTTGCTGCTGGTATCTCATGACCGTTATTTCTTGAATCGGCTTTGTACTTCGATTTGTGAGATTGAACACGGTGTGCTGACTCGCTATAAGGGCGACTATTCTGCCTATACCGTGCAGAAAGAAGCCGCTGTGATTCGGCAAACAAAAGAGTATGAATTGCAGCAAAAAGAAATTGCCAAGCTGGAAGATTATATTGCCCGTAATCAGACCAGAGCCTCTACGGCAAAGAGTGCCCAGAGCCGCATGAAACAGCTGGAAAAGATGGAACGGATTGAAAAGCCGATTACCTACCAGAAGTCAGCACGGGTACAATTTACCTATGACATCGAACCGCCGCAGCAGGTCTTGCAGGTGCAGGATATTGCCATTGCAGTCGGCAGCGGAGCAGAACGAAAAGTGCTGGCAGAACCCGTTTCCTTTGAAGTGCGGCGAGGGGAAAAATGGGGCATTATTGGGGAAAACGGTGTTGGAAAGTCAACCCTGTTGAAAATCTTACAGGGGCAGCTGCCGCATGTTGGAAAGATTCGCTGGGCAGTCCAGACGAAGATTTCCTATTTTGAGCAGGAAAGCACCAACTTGCACCCAGCGAAAACCGTAATGCAGGAAATTCACGACCGTGTTCCAACTTGGCTGGACTATGATGTTCGCAGCTTGTTGGGCAAGGTGCGAATTACAGGCGAAGAAGTCTATAAGCAAGTGGGTGTACTCAGCGGTGGCGAACGGGCAAAGGTTTGTTTTGCCGTCATGATGCTGGAGCATGGCAATATTTTGATTTTGGACGAACCGACCAACCATCTGGATATTTCCATGAAAGAAGTCATCGAAGATGCCATGAAAACCTTTACCGGAACGATTCTGTTTGTGTCGCATGACCGGTATCTGCTGGATCAGGTTGCAGACCATATTTTAGAAATCAAACCAACGGGTGTAAAGACGTATATCGGCGGATTCCAAAGCTGGTTGGATGCAACGAAAAAAGAAGCAGCTGCTGCAAATGCGGCGGCTCAGGCAGTTGAAACGGAAAAGAAAAAAGAGGACAAGCAGCAGACGTATCGTTCTAAGGAACAACGTGCAAAAGCTGCTCAGCAGCGGGCAAGAATGCGGCAGCTGGAACAGCAGTCCGAGGCGATGCAAGCGGAACTCGATGCCCTCAACGAAGAAATAACAAAGGAAGAAGTGTACAGCGATTTCAATTTGATGCAGGAAAAGTGCAAGCGAATGGATACCCTGCGGACAGAATTGGATGCAGCACTGGAAGAGATGATTTTGTTGGAAGAGGAATTGGGGTAAGCCATTCTGTTTCCACAATGTTCTGTTGAAAAACCAACAACCGCCCCCGTATGTGAAATTCATACGAGGGCGGTTGTTTTTGTTTATTTCATTGATTGATTAAAATCAGCGTTTAAAGCGGTTATTCCATGTCGTTATAGATATCGGCATTTTCAAGGGAAATCGTTGTATTTGCTCCGCAGGTTGCCAGAATTTGCAGCAATGCACTTTTCGGTAGTTTTGCATTAGACAAGTCCACAATCGGATTTGCAGCACGGCTTGCATCCTGTTTCCATTCCTGATAGGAATACGCTGGCAGAGCCTGTAAAACAGCATCCGACTGAACGGGCAGAATCTGCATGCACGCTTGTTTCACAGTAAACTGAATGGAAACCTTGCCATCTGTTCCGCTGGTAATGGGCAGGGAAAATGTCCGCAGCAGCGTTCCGTCTGCATTCTTGCGGCTATCTGATTGATAGCGACCCTGTTCCAGTGCATAGGTTTTGGTGTCCGTGTCTGTCTGTACGGTGCAGCGAATTCGTTCGGTTTCGGAACTGCCTGCAAGGGTAAACCGGAATTGATAGGCAGTTTTCGGCAGCTGTTGCAGCTGTGCGGAGATGGTTGCAGAAGTGGTTTCTTCTGTTGCATCCAGCTCCCACAATTCCATAGGATCACCGTCTGCATCGGTGACCGTCAGCAGTGTGCTGAAACGGGATTTCGTTGAAAATGCAGGTGCACAAAATAATAAATCTTCCATATGAAGCTCCTTTTTTGAAATCGGAGCGGCTGTGTTCTGTGCAGACGCACACAGCTGAATGGTATGGTCGTCTACCAGAACGGCACGACCGCTTTTTAAAAGACCTTTTGCTCGTTTCGAATAAGTGCTGCCGATGATCTGACCAGCAGCATCCTGTACCATTACGTTTTTTTGCATGGGTTTCTCCCCCTTGGTAACCATCATTTGATTTTGCCGTACCGTTTTTTTGTATGGGTGTCCGCCCCAACGGCTGACTTTAGTATAACAGCTTTGGATGAAGTTGTCAAGTGGGAGCAATCAATTTTTCCAGAAAAACAAATTCCCACAAAACAGCATGAAACATTCTGCTTTGTGGGAATTGTAATGTTATTTATTCTATGGTTGGCTGTACTGCTGGAGCAGTTGCTTTTTCTCGGAAAATCCGTCCGAATACAAACCGCACCAATGGGCCAGCAAAGAACAGCTGCCAACACAAAGCCATTGGGAAATTAAAGACGGTCGTTTGCAGCCACATACTGATGATTTGTTTTCCGGGGTGCTGGAAGAAAACCGTAGCAGCCAGACTCATCAGCGGACACATCCATGTAACAGAAACCGCAGAGATGGCGAGAATCAAATGGAATGGACGTTCTGTTTTTACATCGACCATGCGAAATGCTGCCTTTTTCGCCAGATTTCCGACTAAGAAAAAGTCTAGAATAAAGGCAATTGGCATCATAATCGGCAATTCTCGGAACGCAGCCAGAAAAACAGCGTTGCTCATCCCGCCAGTGTTCAGGGCGATGTTATAGCAAACCATCGCATAGACCATGACGAACACCATCAAAATGGTAAAAATAACTTCCTGGAATTTGTTTTTGGGCATAAAAAATTCTCCTTTCGATTTTAAACGGCACGCATAGAAATTTGTGTTGTTCGTTATCATTCAGGAGAATGTTTCGTTTCCAATAAAACCAATTCTATTCTGTTTTTAAGTACATGACTATGATAGCAAAAAAACGGGCATTTGTCAAGAATCAATATGCATTTTCGGCATTTTTCAGAAAAGAGGCTGTGAAATCTGTGCTTTTTCCAGACAAATTGCCCGTATTTCTTGCAGAAAGTTTATTTTACAATTTCGTCAGAATCCAGCACAATGGTAAATGGCCCATCATTGCACAATGAAACCTGCATATCTGCTCCGAAAACGCCATGTTCCACAACAGGAACGGTTTGCTTGCAGTAGGCAATCATGTATTCATACAGAGCTTCTGCGGTTTTAGGTGCTCCGGCAGCGATAAAGCTGGGACGGTTGCCCTTCCGGCAGTCTGCATATAATGTGAATTGCGAAACCAGCAGCAGTTGACCGCCAACATCTTGCAAGGAGAGGTTGATTTTATCGTTTTCATCGGAAAAAATCCGCAGCCGCATCATTTTATCCGCCATTTTTTCTACAATGGCTTCGGTGTCATTCTGTCCGATTCCCACAAGAACCAGATAGCCTTTGTTGATTGCTCCAACGACAGAGCCGGAAACGGTGACAGATGCCTGTGTCACTCTTTGAATTACCAATCGCATAGGGTTAATGCTCCTTTTTTCTTTGTTGTTTTTCGGCTTTCAGCAAGGCACGGGCAGCCGCAAAGGCAGCTGGTTCGCCCTCTTTTGCTAAAATTTCCAGCAGCTGCATGAGCTGCCGTTCGGTTTCCGGATGCAGGCAGCCATTTTTTCGGGCAGAAGAATTTTGAAAATATTCCAAGGGGGCTTGATCAGTGTACTGTTCGCCCTTGTAAATCTTGCTGGCAGCTAAGCGGTCGCAGAACATCTCTACCAGAAATCGGGCTGGCATTTTTACAGGCATGACTTTCTTTTCCACGGGGTTGTAGTCCGTCCAGTATTCAAAGTGATGGCGGTTTCTACCTTTGTGGTGTAGCCATGCGAGAGAATAACCGAGGATTTCCCGTTCTTTTTCGTTGGGGCTGCGGTTTCCCTGATAATATTTCACACCGGGAATAAATTCGGTCGGGCTGTATTTGGAAAGGTCATGGCGGAGTCCCTGCCAGAGAATCCCTGCTTTTTTGCAGTGGGCAATGACTTTATGCCGATGACGGGTAATCAATAAAAAGTGATGCCAGAGATTTCGCAACATGCTGCAATCGCCTCCTGCTGTTTATTGTATCATATTTTTTGGAAGCTGTAAAGAGAGCACATGCAAGGGCTTTTGGAAAATCTGGCTGTAATAGAATGGCTTGACTGAAATCGTTTTCATGAAACAAAAAGACTCGCAATCTGCGAGTCTTTTGTTCTGTTTAATAAACCATCATCATCAGGAAATCCCAGAACATATGCAGCCCAATCGGCAGCAGCAGACTTTTTGTTTTCACAAAAATCACGCTGAACAGAACGCTCAGCAGTAAAATGCTGATGAAACCGAAGTGTGCAAAGTTTGAGAAAAACGTGCCGTCCATCATCCACTTTGGAAAATGAATCATCAGAAATAGAATGGCGTTAATGCCAATGGCAATTTCTTTATGAGATTCAGAGTAAGTGAGATTCAGCAGCCAGCCTCGAAAAACAAGTTCCTCTGTTAGTCCAACAAACAGAACGACAATCACTGAGGAAAGCCCGAAGTCCGGCAGAATCTGCAAACCGCCATGCAGCCGATACGCTCCGAAGAGCAGGTAAACTGCAAAGAACGGAAAGACCAGCAGCCACGGCAACTGATTGCGATTCCAGGAAAAGCATTCCTTTGGGGTGGCGTAAACATCGCCGGAGAACCGACAGAGCAGAATCGCTGCTGGAAGCGTCCAGATGAGATTCTTGAAAATGCCGTTTGCAACGAGGGAACAGAGCCAATCTGAAGAAATCTGTGCGGTCAGAAATGGAGCAATCCAAACATGATACACTGCCCAGACTGCATAGAAAAGCAGAAAATAGACCATCAGCGTGATTGCTTTTTGTTTTTTTGAATGGGTCATGGAATCACCGCTTTGTTTCTTCATTCTGCTGCTGTTTCAGCAAATCCCGAATTTCAGTCAGCAGGGCAATGTCTGGAGCAACCTTTTCCGGTTCTTCTTTCTTTTCTTCTTCTTTTTTCTTGAAGGTCAGATTTCGCATCGTGTTGACTGCCTTGACAATCAGGAACACACAGAATGCAGTAATCAGAAATGTGATGACAGCGGAGAGAAATGCACCAATGTTGATGTAAGGATGATTGCCCCACGGAATATGGAAACCGAGGTCTTGGAAGTTGATGCCGGCAATCACTGCCCCAACCAGCGGCATCAGCACATTGTCTACCAGTGCATTGACAATTGCGGTGAACGCACTGCCGACAACAACACCGACTGCCATATCCAGCACGTTGCCTTTGGAGATGAATTCTTTGAATTCTCCCAAAAAGCGGGTGATTGCGTTTGATTTCTTCTGTGGGTCTTTGGTTTCAGTAGCCATTTTCTTATCCTTTCTATTCTGCTGTGTTGTGAAAAAGGGGAACAACTGCAAACAGAATCCTTGATTTTTTATGATTATACCATAAATCAACATAAATTGTCAAATTGCATACCAAAAATCGGAGCGTTGCTTTTTTGTTGGAATTTTTTGTATTGTACAAAAACTATCAGGGTTGACAAATAAAACTAATAGTGGTATACTAGAAAAGAATAAAATCAGAAAAGGGGATTTTGGATGTTTTGTAAAAATTGCGGACATGAATTGCCGGAGGATGCAAAGTTTTGCATGAAGTGTGGAACACTTTTGAAATCAGAATCTTCCTCAACGGAAACGGATGGGAAACCGATTGCATCGAATGCAGAGGGCAGTCAAACCGTCCATACCAGTGCCGTTGCGAACAGGGAGCGGCTTCTTTGGATGATGGTTGTGATTTTGGTTGTTGTTGTGGGAGTTCTTGCAATTGCATTGGGAACAACTAAAATGGGAAAACAAAACAATGTTGAACCAAATGATGAAGCCATTGCAGAAGTGCAGGATTCTCATGAAACGACCACCACGGAATTCACAACGACAGCAGCCACGACAACCATCATCACCACAAAGGCAACGACAAAAGCAACCACCGCTGCAATCACAACAACCAAACAGACAACGGCAACCACCGCAGAAAAGGTACAAACCTATAGCGTTACATTTGAAGCAGATGAATTGATTGCACAAGCTGGCTTGATGCTGAATGGTCATGTAGGAATTGCAGTTTTGAGCAATTTGACATGCACCAATGGAACTGCAAGTGTTGAAACAAGTACGACCTATATTTATGATTCTCTGATTCGAGTGACTGTAACGGGTGCAACCGCTGGGGAAGTTAAGATTAGCGGAACGATTACAACCTATGGATTAGATACGTTGGACGGCCAGACCGTTTCTTATCCGGTTTCTGCTGGTACATTTGTAGTAAGTAAAACAGTTGGAGGCAATTCCGGCAATGCATCCAATGCAAGTCAAAATGCAAATTCGTCAAATAACGCTTCTCACGCCTCCAGTTCTGTCAGTGGAATGAAAGGGCAAATCAACTGCCATGGAGGAACGGTTGCAGGATTTACAACGGATTATGTAGTAAATAGCGGTGCATGTGGAATCGTTCGGCAGAGTTTGGGCAATACTTGGCACGTAACCGAAAAAAATTCGTGTTACAATTACGGAATCACTTGGTATGAACTGTGGGATTCCGATGACGGGGATTATTACGGCTGGGTGGATGCCAATTACATTGATTTCTATTAAGCGTCAAAAATAAACCATACAACGGGAGCAGGTGCAATCATTTGCTCCCGTTTTGCGTGTTGGAAGTGATATGAGGGCTTTTGTAGAGAATTAAAACTAATGGGGTTGACAAACAGAGCTAATAGTGTTATACTGTAGAAAAAATAGATTCGAAAAGGGGATTAATCATGTTTTGTAAAAATTGTGGACGGGAATTGCCGGAGGATGCAAAATTTTGCGTGCAATGCGGAGCATCTATGAAACAAAAAGCAGAATCAACAGAAAAAGCTACAGAAACAGATACTTCCAATGCAGAAGGCAGTCAAGCAATCGGTGCAAGTTCGATTGTGAAAAAGGAATGGTTTCCGTGGGCGATTGTTCTGCTTTTGGTAGTGATTGTGGGAATCCTTGCAGTTGCGTTGGGAACAACGAAAATGGGAAATCAAAACAATGTTGAACCAAACAACGAAAACATTGCAGAAGTGCAGGACTCTCAAGAAACGACCACCACAGATTTGACAACAACAGCAGCAACCACAAAGGCAACTACAACAGCGACTACCACCGTAACAACAACGACAACCGTTGCAACCACTGCCAAACCAGTGATAACTACAACTGCAAAACCAAAGCCATATGTCACTGCTTCTGCAAAGACATTTTTGCTTTCCGGATATGATGGCTCTAAGGTGCGGTTATATCTGGATGGCAATTTCTACAAAGCCTACATCAAAATAAACGGCATCAGTTATGATACCACCGTATTGCGAAGCGATTTCAGCGATTATGTGGAATTGCCGTTTAATCCGATTGCAAATTCAGAAACCACGCTTTCTGTCACACCGTATGATGATGCCGGAAATGCTGGGGATACAGTTACTTGTGCGATTCCAACCGATGCAGAAGGAACAATCAATACAGGTGGAATTTTAATTGATGGTCTCAATATAAGAGGACAAATCAACTGTCATGGCGGTGTTGTAGCTGGATATACGACCGATTATGTTGTAAATGGCGGTGCATGCGGAATGGTTCGGCAGAGCCTTGGAGATACTTGGCATATAACTGCAAAGAATTCGTGTTACAACTACGGAACGAATTGGTATGAACTATGGGATTCCGATGACGGGGATTATTACGGCTGGGTCGATGAGAATTACATTGATTTCTATTAAGTGTCAAAAATAAAACATGCAGCGGGAGCAGATGAAACCATTTGCTCCCGTTTTTCTATAGGGAAGTTGCAGCTTGATTTCTATTTTCCAGCTGGATTTCCGCTTGACATTCTAAGGGTAAAATGTTATAATGATAGCAGTATGCCAACCTGTCTATTAAATGGTATTGCAGTATATTTTTTCGCTTTTGTGGAATACTGTTTGAAAAACAATCCACAGGAAAGGCGGAATGGATATGCAGACATCATGGACAGCATCCACTTCGGCAGAAACGCCTTCTGCCACAGATGAATCAGAACAGCAGTTGCAAGAAGCCGTTTTGATTGCAGAATCCGGCAGCATTCGCCCACAGAATGCAAAACATCTCATCCATTGTTTGACCATCATTGGACAGGTGGAAGGGCATTATATCTTGCCGGCTGAAAATAAAACAACCAAGTATGAACACATCATTCCCGCTTTGATTGCGATTGAACAGGATCGCAGCATTGAAGGACTGATGATTTTACTCAATACGGTTGGCGGTGACGTGGAAGCAGGGCTTGCCATTGCAGAAATGATTGCCGGAATGCAAACCCCGACCGTTTCTCTGGTACTGGGCGGCGGCCATTCCATCGGAGTGCCGCTAGCAGTGAGTGCGAAGCGGTCTTTTATTGTGCCTTCGGCAACGATGACGATTCACCCCGTCCGAACAAATGGACTGGTTGTCGGCGTGCCGCAGACATTTGCTTATTTTAATCAGATTCAAAATCGAATTATCGAATTTATTACACGGTGCAGTCACATCCAAACGGAACGGCTGCTTTCTTTCATGCATCGTACAGATGCCCTTGCAACCGACATCGGTTCGATTCTGACCGGTGAAGAAGCAGTGGCAGAAGGGCTGATTGACCAGCTCGGCAGCTTACAGGATGCGATTTCCTGCCTGTATGAATTGATTGAAGCAGCACCGCTGCGTTATACGGATGCGTCTGTGCCGTCATCTACACTGGGAAAGGACGGTTGCAGTGGGACGAACGGCAAAATCAAAACCAAAGAAAAAAGCCACCCCCAAGAATAGCGATCATCAAAATACGCAGGGATTTAATGCAGCCGAAATCAAAGGGGCTGCTGATGCGGATACCAAAAAAGAAGAAAAACTCACCGAGAAGCAGAAAACGGATTTGAAATTCAAATCCGTTCTGCTGATGGTGTCAGCAGCATTGGTATTGCTGCTGGTATTCATTCCGGGAAGTTCCGGTTGGAGATGGATGCACAATGGATTACTAGGACTGTTCGGTGTTTCCGTTCTGACATGGCCGATTGTATTGGTTTTGGCAGGGCTATTCTTACAGCGGCAGATTCAGGGACAAAAACCAAAGGAACACCGACCGAAAGATGTCAGTACATATTTTTTGTACGGATTGGGCATTGCGGTTCTGGTCAGCAGTACGGTGCAGGTTTGGTTTGGGGAGACGCTCCGAACCAAGAACCCGATAGATGCTTTGATTGCATTTTATCACGCTGGGCAGGATAATCCCTTGTTTAACGGCGGTGCAATCAGTGTGCTCGCCTATATCTTATCGGCTCTGCTGGGCAGTCCCGGCGATAAAATTTGTGTCTTGTTTGTCCTGTTTTTAGTCGTCATGTGGCTGATGGGCTGGGATATGCTGGACTTGAAAGATTGGGTCTGTCGGGCTGGCGGTTTCCTCCGAAATCTGCTGTTCCCGACCAAAGATGCGTTACCAGCGGAAGAAGACGTTCCAGATTTGGAAGAACCCAAAAGAATCGGCTTTTTCTCCAACCTATTCCACAAGGCAGAAGAACAGGAGCAGGAAGCGGAAGCAGTGCAAGCTTCAGAAGCACAAAATACACAGGAATTGGATGCTGGCGAAATTATTGCTGCAACCGATGGGTTAGCGGAAACACCGATACCACCGCAAGAACCGCCCTTACAAGAGCCGTTTCAGATGCAGTATGATGCGGTTGAACCAACGCTTGACGTTGAGCCGCCAGAGCCAGAAGAACCGATTTTCGAGCCAGAACCGGAACAGATGCCAAGACAGTTGGATTTGTTTCAGGAACAGGGAATGGAAGCGGTTGTTCCGGAAAATGCGATGCATCCAGAGCAGGAAGAGCCTGCTTATCAGATTCCAAGCCTTTCTCTGTTGAAGCGGAGTAACAACACGGGCAAAAGTCCGGAGATCCAACAGGAATTGGAACGCAATAAAAGAATGCTGGAGGAAACCCTGAAAGATTTCAATGTAGGTGTTTCCATGAAGGATGTTCAGCGTGGGCCATCTGTTACCAGATATGAAGTGCAGCCGAATGCTGGGGTAAAAGTTTCTAAAATTACAGGCTTGTCGGATGATATTGCCTTGAATCTTTCTGCCCAGAGCATCCGAATTGAAGCCCCTGTTCCGGGGAAATCAGTCGTAGGGATTGAAGTCCCGAATCGGAAAAAAGATGTGGTAAAACTGCGAGATATTCTCGAATCCGATGCGTTCCAGACTGCAAAAAGTCAGCTGGCGTTTGCAGTTGGAAAGGACATCGCCGGAAATGCGATTATTGGCGACATTGCAAAAATGCCGCATTTGATTATCGCCGGTGCAACAGGTTCTGGTAAATCTGTCTGCACCAATTCCATCATCATGAGTATTCTGTTTCATGCGACACCGGAACAGGTGCGGTTGATTTTGATTGACCCGAAAATTGTAGAATTTCGAGTGTATGAGGACATTCCCCACTTGCTGATTCCGGTTGTCACTGACCCGAAAAAGGCAGCTGGTGCATTGAACTGGGCGGTACAGGAGATGGAACACCGTTACCAGACCTTTGCGGACAACGGGGTACGGGATTTGGCAGACTATAACAAGAAAATCCAGAGTCAACCCGACGGGCAGACGCTGCCGCAAATTGTCATTGCGATTGATGAGTTGGCAGACTTGATGATGACCGCATCCAAAGAAGTGGAAGATGCCATCTGTCGGCTGGCACAAAAGGCAAGAGCTGCTGGAATGCACTTGATTATTGCAACGCAGCGACCAACCACTGATATTATTACGGGCTTGATTAAAGCGAATATTCCGAGCCGAATTGCCCTGTCTGTCATGTCACAGGTGGACTCTCGAACGATTTTGGATACAGGCGGAGCAGAAAAGCTGTTAGGGCACGGTGATATGCTGTATTTGCCGAATGGTATGCCGAAACCGATTCGTGTACAGGGCTGTTTTGTTTCCACAGAGGAAATTGAAAAAACAGTGGCATTCGTCAAGCAGCAGGCACAGGCGGCTTATGATGATTCTGCTTTGGTCGGTGTTGAACAGAATATTCCAGTTCTGAAGGGTGAAACGGCAAGTCCGGACGGAAATGCAGATCCTCGACTCGAAGAGGCGATTCAGGCAGTTGTAGAGTTGGGGCAGGCATCCACATCATCCCTGCAACGCTATTTGAATGTTGGCTATGCTCGTGCTGCCCGAATGATTGACGAACTGGAAAAGATGGGGATTGTCGGCGGATACAACGGGGCAAAACCTCGAAAAGTGCTGATGACCAAGCAGCAGTATGAAGAACGAAAAATGCGGAATCTGCCGTAAAAGAAACCAAGAGGAGGAACAGCCATTATGGCACAAGGCTTTTTGCCGGTTACGAAAAAGGAATTGCTGGAAACGGGCGTTTCCCAGCCGGATTTTGTCTATGTGGTCGGAGATGCATATGTAGACCACCCCAGTTTCGGGGCTGCAATCATCTCCCGTCTGCTGGAATCACAGGGCTATTCCGTGGCAATGCTGCCGCAGCCGGATTGGCGGAGCACCAAGGACATCATGCGGTTTGGAAAGCCCAAACTGGCATTTTTGGTGACGGGCGGCAATATTGATTCCATGGTGGCACATTATACCGCTGCCAAGCGGAAACGCAGCCAAGATTCTTATTCCCCCGGCGGAAAAGCCGGACTTCGTCCAGACCGTGCCGTGATTACATATTGCCAGTGCATTCGCCGAGCATATCCGGATGCAGTGATTGCTATCGGCGGACTGGAGGCATCCTTGCGGCGGTTTGCACACTATGACTACTGGTCGGATACGGTCAGACCGTCGATTTTGGTGGAAAGCGGTGCAGATTTCCTGATGTATGGAATGGGGGAACACTCCATTACAGAGATGGCAGCTCGTCTGCGGGACGGTGAGCCGATTTCTGCCCTGACCGATATTCGAGGGACTTGTTACCTGACAGACCCTGTCAACACCCCGTGGGGAGCGGTGCAGTGCCCAGACTTTGCACAGGTTGCCAGCGATAAAAAGGCATATGCCAAGGCGACCCGGCAGCAGTACGACCAGCAGGATGAAATCTATGGAAAGACGGTCATTCAACGGCATGGGAAACAGATGTTGGTACAAAATCCGCCAGCATTGTCGCTGACACAGGAAGAATTAGATGCAGTGTATCAGCTGCCATTCCAGCGAAAGCCGCACCCGATGTATGATGCACAAGGCGGTGTGCCAGGAATTGCAGAAGTACAGTTTTCTATCGCCCATAATCGGGGCTGTTTCGGATATTGTAACTTCTGTTCCATTGCCCTGCATCAGGGCAGACGTGTCACCTGTCGCAGTGAGGAATCCATTTTAAAAGAGGCAAAGCAGATTACAGAAATGTCCAACTTTAAGGGCTATATTCATGATGTTGGTGGACCTACGGCAAACTTCCGTGCTCCATCCTGCAAAAAGCAGCTGACAAAAGGGCTTTGCAAGGGCAAGAAATGCCTTGCTCCGGAGATTTGTCCGGCAATTCACGCCGACCATTCTGAATATCTGCACATTCTCCGGCAGCTGCGAAAGCTGCCCAAGGTGAAGAAAGTCTTTATCCGCTCTGGTATCCGATTTGATTATCTGCTTGCCGACCCAGATGACACTTTTTTTCGGGAACTGGTACGGGAACATACCAGCGGTCAGCTGAAAGTTGCTCCGGAACATTGCAGCAATCATGTATTGGATAAGATGGGAAAGCCGCATTTTGAACACTATCAGGCATTTCAAAAGCGGTTCTATGAGATTACCAAGAGCATTGGGAAAGAACAGTATTTAGTCCCTTATCTGATGTCCTCTCATCCGGGCAGCACGTTGCAGGATGCAATTGCACTGGCAGTTTATCTGAAAGAAAATCACATCCATCCGGAGCAGGTACAAGACTTCTACCCAACGCCCGGAACGATTTCCACTTGTATGTATTATACCGAATATGACCCCTATACGATGGAACCTGTCTTTGTTCCGAAAACAGAGCAGGAAAAGGCAATGCAGCGTGCTTTGCTGCAATCGTTCTTGCCGCAGAACCGTCCTTTGGTGCTGGCAGCCCTGCGGAAAGCCGGTAGAATGGATTTGGTTGGAAACGGTGCACACTGCCTGATTCCAGCAGGTTCAGAGCGGAAGGACACCCACACAAAGAAATCATCAACTCGGCAGCCTGCCACAGCAGCTGCAAGACGAAACGGAGGCACTTCAAAATGGCAGCAACCCAAAAAAGCAAACAACCAGCCGCCAAAAACGGCAAACAGAAAGCCAACCAGCAGAAAGAAAAAATCATTGGGCTGATTGCACTGATTGTCGTTGCCTTTGCAGGCGGTGCAAAAGTGTTCGGCTGTGCACCAGCGGTGGATTCCAATGCGAGTGCAACCGTTTCTTTTCTGGATGTTGGACAGGGGGACAGCGTTCTGATTCAGGCAGCCGGAAAAACCGTCTTGATTGACGGCGGTGAACGAGATCAGGGCAGTGTCGTACTGGACGACCTGAAGAAATATGGTGTTACCACCATTGATTACATGATTGCTTCTCATCCGCATTCTGACCACATCGGCGGATTGGTAGATGTGTTGGAAGATGCAGCGGTTTCTTCTGATTTGACCGTTTCCATGGTACTGCTGCCGGAAATCCCGGACAAAGACGTGCCGACGACACGTGTCTATGAAGCGTTTTTGGATGGCATTGAAGACAACCACATTGACCCTACCTTTGTATCGGAAAAGCAGACCTTGAATTTAGGCGGCAATACCACACTGGAACTGATTGCTCCGCCAGCCGGAAAAACCTATTCTTCCCTGAATGATTATTCCATGGCAGCATATTTGAATTGCGGCGGAAAAACATTCCTGTTTACGGGTGATGCAGAAAAGGACGAAGAAGCCGACTGGTTGGAAAGCGGCGTATTTGATGGCATGCACGCAGATGTCTTTAAGGCAGGTCACCACGGCAGCAGGACTTCTTCCAGTGAAGCCCTGCTGGAGCAGATTCAACCAACCTATGCAGTGATTTCCTGCGGAACAGATAATTCCTATGGTCATCCGCATGAAGAAGCACTCGACCGACTAGGCGTTTACTGCGATAAGATTTACCGGACGGATTTGGATGGAACAGTCATCTGTAAGGTAGAGGACGGGGAATTGAAGTGGTCGTTTGATAAGGAGTATGCATCATGATCATCATTGACCGCATGGATGACGGCATTGCCGTTCTGGAAACCGACACGGGAATGCAGACAGTACCAGCAGACCAGATGCCGGAAGGGGCACGGGATGGCGATGTTCTGCAATGGGTTCATGACCACTATGAAGTAGATGCGATTGCAACCGAAGAACGTCGAAATCGGATTTTGGAACGGATGCGAAAACGAAAAAGAGGAAGGGACTAAATGGAAGCAGATGTACTCATCATTGGCGGAGGGGCTGCCGGAACGGTGGCTGCCCTGCTGCTGGCGAAAGCCGGAAAACACTGTATCATCTTAGAAAAAAATGGGCTGATTGGGAGAAAGCTGCGGATTACCGGAAAAGGTCGCTGCAATCTCACCAATGCCTGTGATTTGGATACGCTCATGGCAAATGTGCCGAGAAATCCAAAGTTCTTGTACAGTGCGTTTGCTCGCTGGATGCCGGAAGATGTGATGGCATATTTTGAACAGCTGGGTGTTCCGCTGAAAGTGGAACGGGGTAATCGAGTATTTCCGGTGAGTGACCGAGCAGAAGATATTGTGGCAGCGTTGCAGCGTGCCCTGAAACGGGCAGGGATTCCCGTTTATCGGGAAACCGTGCAGCAATTGTTACTGCAAGACGGTCGCTGTACTGGTGTACAGACTGCCTCCGGTAAGCAGTATGCTGCAAATTGTGTGCTGCTGGCAGCTGGTGGGGCATCCTATCCGGCAACGGGGTCTACGGGGGACGGCTATACGCTGGCAAAGCAAGCAGGGCATACAATTGTGCCACCGCTGCCAGCACTTGTTCCGCTGGAAGTACAGGAAAAATGGTGCAGTGACTTGATGGGGCTTTCCCTGCGGAATGTTTCCCTGAAACTGTACAACGGAAAAAAATGCTGCTATGATGCATTGGGAGAGATGTTGTTCACACATTTCGGGGTTTCAGGGCCGCTGGTACTGACAGCAAGTTCTCTGCTGCCGGAGCAGATTCCGAAAGATGGCAGCTGTCGGCTGGAACTGAACCTGAAACCCGGCTTGACACCAGAACAGCTGGACAAACGCATTCAGCGAGATTGTACCGCCCACCCCAATCAGGCAATGGGCACGATTTTCCGAGGGCTGCTGCCGTTGAAACTTGTTCCCGTTTTTCTGGAAGCGGTTCACATTCCGCCGGAAACCAAGGCAAATGCTCTGACAAAAGAACAACGTCGGATTTTGGTGCAGGGCTTGCAGGCATTTCCACTGCATATCACTGCAAGGCGTTCGCTGAAAGAAGCGATTATTACACGGGGCGGCGTTTCTGTTCGGGAAGTACAGGCGAAAACCATGGCATCCAAATGCTGTGAGGGCTTGTATTTCGCTGGGGAAGTGCTGGATGTGGACGCATACACCGGAGGCTTTAATTTACAGATTGCCTTTTCCACTGCCGCTTGTGCAGCGGATGCCATTGGCAATTTATGAAAATGATTTCGTGCCGGAGAAACTGCCGGCTTGAAATAGATGGATTTTATTTTTATTGATCGCAGCAGTTCTGCTGCAAGTAAAGGAGAAAAAAGGAGTTCGCTATGAAAACCATGAATGTCGCCATTGACGGCCCTGCCGGAGCGGGTAAGAGTAGTATTGCAAGAGAACTTGCTGCCGAGTTGGGCTTTATCTACGTGGATACAGGGGCACTGTACCGTGCAATTGCCCTGTATACCCAACAGCACAATTTGTGCAACAAACAGGATATTATCCGGCAGCTGCCGAAGATTGATTTGAAAATCAAGTTTATCGGCGGAACACAATGCATTCTGCTCAACGGAGAAGACGTGACAGATGATATTCGGACACCAGAAATTTCCATGCTGGCTTCCAAGGTTTCTGCCATTCCGGAAGTGCGGGATTTTCTCTTTGATTTACAGCAGAAGATTGCAAAAGAACATCATGTCATCATGGATGGCAGAGATATTGGAACGGTGGTACTGCCGGACGCTGACCTGAAAATTTTCCTGACAGCTTCTCCGGAAGAACGTGCCAGCCGGCGGTATCTCGAATTACAGGAAAAACCGGACGCTCCCACCTATGAACAGATTCTGCAAGACATCAAGAAACGGGACTATCAGGACACCCATCGGGAAATTGCTCCGCTGCGGCAGGCAGAAGATGCCGTTCTGATTGACACCACCAACATGGGATTCCATGAAGTTTGTGATGCCCTGCTGGAACTGATGGAGGAACGTCTGGATTTGGAATAAGGAGGCGTTCAGTTTGTACAACCACATCGTTGCATTTTTTTATCGGCTTGCCTATTACATCGTGCGGTTTGCATTCTTTTTCTATTATGACATTCAATTTGAGGGCAGAGAAAATGCACCGCCCAAAACGGAATCTGCTATCTTTGCCTCGAACCACCGCAGCTATCTAGACCCAGTACTCGTGGCAATGGGTGCACCGCATCCATTCAATTATATTGCCAAAGAAGAGCTGTTCAAGCATAAAGTCTTTGCTCGGTTTATCTGGTTTATGGGAGCGTTTCCGGCAACGTGGAAAGCTGACCCCAACTATGATATGCTATCAGAGGCAGTGAAGCGGCTGGACAATAACCGTCACCTGACAATTTTTCCGGAGGGCACTCGCCATACAGATGGAAAAGTTGGCAGCGGGAAAAGCGGCGTTTGCGTGCTGGCAGCCAAAAGCGGAAAGCCTGTCATTCCTGTGGGTTTGATTTTCAATTCCAACAACCTGCACTTTCGCAGTAAAATCTGTGTTCGGCTGGGGAAGCCGATTTATGCATCTGATTACGGTTTGACACCGGAATCCACACCGAGAGAAATGCGGCAGATGAAACAGGACATCATGCAGGCAATTCGGGAGCTGGTAGAAGAAAATCCGCCATTCCCGATTAAACACGACCAGCCGCACAAGCAGTCAGCAGTTGACCGCCATCGGGCAGAACGGCTGGAAACCATCCACCATCAGGAAGAAGCCGCTGCAGAGCAGGCAGCAAAGGAGCAGCAGGAATGAAACAGATTACCATTGCAAAATCTGCCGGCTTTTGCTTCGGCGTAGACCGTGCTGTGCGGATGACTTACGAGGCACTGGAGCAATATCCCCACGTTGCAACCTTAGGGCCAATCATCCACAATCAAACGGTTGTGGATGACCTCTGTCAGAAGGGTGCACGGATTGTAGAGGATGTTTCCGAACTGACACCGGAAGAATGCATTGTCATTCGTTCCCACGGGGTCAGCAAGCAAGTGGAAGATGCCATTGCCGCTGCCGGCAATCCTTGCATCAATGCAACTTGTCCCTTTGTATCGAAAATTCATAAGATTGTAGAGAAACATACTCTTGCAGGCGATTATATTTTGATTGCAGGCGACAAAAACCATCCGGAAGTGCAGGCGATTGTCGGACATTGCGGAGAAAATTGCACCGTTTTTGCAGATTCCGCAGCCCTCGACCATTTTTTTAAAACAAATTATGAAAATTTAAAAAAAAAGCTTGCAATTGTTGCCCAAACAACGTATAATATATTAGTATGGGAAAGGTGTATGGCGTTGCTTCCCAGCGACGACCCGAACATTATGGTTTATGATACCATCTGCCATGCAACGCAAGTGCGGCAGTCAGATGCAGATACTTTGTCCCGCAGTTCTGATTTGATGATTATTGTCGGCGGCAAGCACAGTTCCAATACTGTGAAGCTGTTCGATGTCTGCAAGCAGAACTGTCGGTCTTATCATATTGAAACGGCGGACGAGCTTTACACTTTAGACCTATGTAATGCGGAGAAAATCGGCATTACCGCCGGTGCGTCCACGCCGGCACACATCATTAAGGAGGTAGAATCGACAATGAGCGAAATCATGGAACGTCACGATGAAGAGGACATCAATTTTGCGGAGGCACTGGATCAGTCCTTCAAGAAAATACATAAAGGGGAAAAAGTCAAGGGTACTGTGGCTGCGGTAAACAACACGGAAGCAATTGTAGACACTGGCACAAAGTATACAGGCTATGTTCCGCTTTCTGAACTGACCGATGATCCGTCCCTGAAGCCGGCTGATGTTGTCAACGTTGGTGACGAACTGGATCTGATTGTCATCCAGACCAATGACCAGGATGGTACTGCAACCCTGTCTAAGAAGAAGGTTGACGAACAGAAGGGCTTCGAAGAAATCGTAGCTGCAAAGGAAAATGATACCGTACTGGAAGGCACTGTACAGGGCGTTGTAAAGGGCGGCATCATCGTTGCTTACGCTGGCGTACGGGTATTCATTCCGGCATCCCAGAGCGGTCTGCCGAGAGGGGCTGAACTGGATACACTGGTAAAGACCAAGGTTCGGTTTGTAATTCTCGAAGTCAACGAACACAGAAGAAGAGCAGTTGGCTCCATTCGTGCCGTACAGAAGGCTGAAAAGGAAGCTGCAAAGGAAAAGTTCTGGGAAACTGCAGAAGTTGGTGCAACTTACAAGGGCGAAGTAAAGTCCCTGACCAGCTATGGTGCATTTGTAGACCTTGGCGGCATTGACGGTATGGTTCACATTTCTGAACTGTCCTGGAAGCGGATCAAGCATCCGAGCGAAGTTGTTAAGGTTGGCGATGTGATCGAAGTTTACATCAAGGAACTGGATCCGGAAAACAACCGCATTTCTTTGGGCTACAAGAAGACCGAAGACAACCCGTGGGAAAAGTTTAAGGCTACATACAAAGTTGGCGATATCGTAGATGCAACCATCGTTTCCATCACGCCGTTCGGTGCATTTGCACAGATTATGGATGGTGTAGACGGTTTGATTCACATTTCTCAGCTGGCTGACAAGCGGGTTGAAAATGTAAAGGATATCGTTGCAATCGGCGATGTTGTAAAGGTAAAGATTATCGACATCGACATCGACAACAAGCGGATTAGCATTTCGATGCGTGCTCTGCTCGAAGACGAAGCAGAAGGCGAAGATGCTGAATAAGCATTGACCGTTTTGAACAAGCAGTAACAGAAGCCGGTATGGGCAGCAATGCCTGTACCGGCTTTTTGTGAAAATCGGCTGCTCGGAAAATCCAAGTAACTGTGGAAAGCAAAGTGGCTTGTGGAAAACAAAATCAAACCAGAAAGGAGAAATCATTCGTGTATCAACCCAAAATGGAAAAAGATATTCGCTGTCCGCTGGAATATGGGCTTGCGATCTTCGGCGGAAAGTGGAAATCTCGAATTATTTGCGTGTTGGCAGCACAAGCACCGCTTCGATACAGCATTTTGCGGAAAGAAATGGGGAATATTACGGATGCGGTGCTGTCATCGACGTTGAAAGAACTCATAGCAGACGGCATGGTGCTCCGAACTTCTTACGATGAAATCCCACCAAGAGTGGAATATCAGCTGACGGAAAAGGGAACGTCTGTTGTGCCGATTTTACAGCAGATTTGTCAATGGGCTGGAGCATATCACAAAGAGGAACAGATGCACCCGATGATTCAATGTGAAAAGTGTGATTACCGCTGAAAGCAGATTTGTGATTGATACTTTACAAGAAACGGGAAAATGTGCTATAATAACAATCACAGAACCCGAAAGGAGTGTGCACAATGATACTGGAAAATAAAACAGAAGTCACAGTGCCGGCTGTGATGGCAATGCAAAAGGCAATGAATCGGCAAGGGCAACTTGCCCGTTATCTCATTGCCGGACTTTTTTTGCTGGGTGCAATTTGGCAAATCGGCTATTTGCTTGTAATCGGAACATGGATACAAAGTTATTTCTATGGGATTCTATTCTGTGCACTGGTTGCCGGATTTTTGCTGATTATGCCCATCTGGAGCAACAAAAAAGTATTGAAGCAAGTTACCCAGCAGCTCTGCAACTCGTCTGCACCGCTCATCAATCACTATTATTTTCAGCCGCAGATGCTGAAAATTCGGGATGAAGGGATTCCAGACGGCAGAGATTTGCAGTTGCCCTATACAGATATTACTCGATTTTTACAGGATGACACTTATTTTTTCCTGTATGTAAAATCCACGAACAGCACTTATATTTTAAAGCGGAATGCGTTTCAGCCAAATGATGACGTGCAAGTCATGGCGTGCCTGCAAGAAAAACTGGCACACTGCAAAGGCATTCGCTGAACCAACGACAAGGAGAACCAAATAGCATGGAACAAATTCGGAATTTTTGCATTATCGCCCATATTGACCACGGAAAATCCACACTGGCAGACCGGATTCTCGAACAGACTTTTACGGTTGCAAAGCGGGACATGGAAGAACAGATTCTGGACAATATGGACATCGAACGGGAACGGGGCATTACCATCAAAGCCCGTGCTGTCCGCCTGAATTATAGGGCAAAAGACGGGAAAACCTATGTATTTAACCTGATTGATACGCCGGGACACGTGGACTTTAACTATGAAGTGTCCAGAAGTTTGGCAGCCTGTGAGGGGGCAATTCTGGTTGTCGATGCTTCGCAGGGCATTGAAGCTCAGACCTTGGCAAATACCTATCTGGCAATTGAACATGATTTGGAAGTTGTTCCAGTTGTCAATAAGATTGACCTGCCAGCAGCCGATCCGGAACGGGTTTGTCAGGAGATCGAAAGCGTCATCGGAATTCCGGCAATGGATGCTCCACGGATTTCCGCCAAAGAGGGAATCAACATTGGCGAAGTGATGGAACGTATTGTCACGGATATTCCTGCCCCAAAGGGCGACCCGAACGCACCGCTGAAAGCCTTGATTTTCGACAGCTATTATGATGCCTATAAGGGCGTTGTGATTTATATTCGTGTCAAAGAGGGAACGGTGAAAGTCGGCGATACCATTCGCCTGATGGCAACCGGTGCAGAATTTACCATTGTAGAAGCTGGCTATATGGATACAAAGCGGTTGGTCAATGTTGGGCAGCTTTCTGCTGGCGAAGTTGGTTATCTGTCCGCCTCTATTAAGAGCATTGGTGATACACAAGTTGGTGACACAGTGACACTGGCAGATAATCCTTGTGCAGAACCGCTGCCGGGTTATCGAAAAGTCAATCCGATGGTGTTCTCTGGTATCTATCCGGCAGATGGTGCAAAGTATGGCGATTTGCGGGAAGCACTGGAGAAGTTGCAGCTGAATGATGCATCTTTGTCTTTTGAACCGGAAACATCCATTGCACTGGGCTTCGGATTCCGCTGCGGATTCTTGGGGCTGCTGCATATGGAAATTATTCAGGAACGGTTGGAACGGGAATATAATTTGGACTTGATTACCACTGCACCATCTGTTATTTATCGGGTTACGATGACAAACGGGGATGTAGAGATGATTGACAACCCGACCAACTACCCAGATCCGGCTTTGATTCAGCTGGCAGAAGAACCAATGGTCAAGGCAGAAATTCTGACACCGCCGGACTATGTGGGAAATGTCATGGAACTGTGTCAGAATCGGCGTGGGGTATTTCTGGATATGCAGTATTTGGATGATACCCGTGTATCTTTGAAGTATCACTTGCCGCTGAATGAAATTGTATATGATTTCTTCGATGTGCTGAAATCCCGAACAAAGGGCTATGCATCTTTCGACTATGAAGTGACGGGCTACGCTGCTTCTCAACTGGTCAAGCTGGATATTCTGCTGAATGGCGATGTGATTGATGCCCTGTCATTTATCATTCATAAGGATAAGGCATATGAACGTGCAAGAAAGATTGTAGAGAAGCTGAAGGAAAACATTCCACGGCAGCTGTTTGAAGTGCCAGTACAGGCAGCCATTGGCGGAAAGATTATTGCAAGAGAAACGATTAAGGCAATGCGGAAGGATGTCTTGGCGAAGTGCTATGGCGGTGACATCACCAGAAAGAAGAAGCTGCTGGAGAAGCAAAAGGAAGGCAAGAAGCGGATGCGGCAGCTGGGTACAGTAGAAGTTCCGCAGGAAGCTTTCATGAGTGTGCTGAAATTGGATGAAGAATAATAGAGAAAGGAACTCTTATGGCGGAAAAACATTCGATTTATGATTGCCCTTATTGTGGCAAAAAGTCTTTTAATCCCCTGACCAAAGCCCTTGCTGGCAATATGAACACCAAAGGCAGAGTCTGCAAAGCCTGCGGCAGACGGGTCGTCAACGGCAAAACCTCTGCCATTGTCCGGACAGTGCTGATGGTGGTTGCTGTGATCGTTGTATTTGCAACTTATTTCATTGAAAGCAGCGATGCCAAGGCATATTTGATTATGGCAGGAACGATTATAGTAGCATGGCTGCTTTCGATGCTATTTGATGCATTTTTCTGTCCGTTGACCAAAGTGGTGCGGAACGATGCCGAGTGAATCCACGCTGGGGATTTATATCCACGTCCCGTTTTGCGTGCGGAAGTGTCCCTATTGTGATTTCTATTCCGTTCCGCAGACAGCAGAGCGAATGGAACAGTATGGAACGGCTCTCTGTCGGTTTTTGCGGCAGATGCAAACCGATTTGCCAGTAGATACGATTTATTTTGGTGGTGGAACGCCGTCCCTGCTGCCTGTTTCTCTGTTGGAGGAGATTTTGCAGACGATTGCCGGAACGGTTTCTCTCCGACAGCCTGAAATTACATTGGAATGTAATCCGGCAACGGTTGACCGTAAAACATTGCAACAATTGCGAGAAATTGGCATCAATCGGCTTTCCATTGGTGTGCAGTCGCTTTCTGATGTGCAGTTGAAACGCTTGGGACGGCTGCATGATGCCAAAACTGCAATCGAAACGGTAGAGCAGGCAGCAGCTGCCGGATTTCAGAATCTGTCCTGTGATGTCATGTTGGCATTGCCAAAGCAGACAACGGCAGAATTGCAGGGCACTTTAACACAATTGACAGCTTTATCAATTCAGCATATTTCGGCTTATCTGTTAAAAGTAGAGCCGGAAACGCCGTTTGCATCCATGAACTGGGTGCAGCAGTTGCCGGATGAAGATGCAACCGCAGATTTTTATTTGCAGACGGTGGAAACATTGCAAGCAGCTGGTTTCTTGCAATATGAAATCTCCAACTTTGCAAAGGCAGGCTATGAGAGTCGACATAACTGCAAATATTGGAACTGTGAACCGTATTTGGGATTTGGGGCATCTGCCCATTCCTGCTATGGTGGAAAGCGGTTTTATGTGCCCTCGGATTTGCAGGCGTTCTGTGCGGCAGCAACCCAGCCGACAGCATTGGAAGATGACAACCCCTGTACCCGAGAAGAACAGATTCTATTAGGGCTGCGGTTGCGGAAGGGCATTCCATGCAGCTGGCTGCATACAGAACAGCTGCAAAAGTTACAGCGTTATGCAGCTGGCGGATTGGTGGAATTTTTGAATGACCGTGTGGCATTGACCCCGCAAGGGTGTCTGGTGTCCAATGCGATTTTAGCAGAGATTTTATAAATAGACAAAAAAGGACAAGATGGCATGCAATCGTCATCCTGTCCTTTTTTTGTATGGTTGTTGTTGTGAATATAAAAATTAGTCGGTAAATACCTGCTTGATGCTGTCGTAGTGCAGGAATACACCTTGTTTTCCGTATTCCTGAATCTGTTCCAGCGTTGCAAATGTATATTCCATGACTTCCCGTTCCTGCGTATGGATGGCAGAATCCGGAATATCCATGGTATAGCGGAAGATGTCCACAAAATAGTTGTTTTTCTCTTCCGGATTTACTCGCTTGTAAGAGAAAACATAGCCGCCGTCTGCGTTGGAAACATCCACGCCAGTTTCTTCTAAGATTTCTCGTTTTACAGCATCTTCAGCAGATTCTCCGGCACGAACACCGCCGCCCGGCACTTCCCAGCAGCCTGGTGCCCATTCTTTGTCCATTCTGCGGCGGGTAATCAGGTAAGTACCATCTGGACGGCGTAATACGCCCAGTACCGTCAGGTGAAAGTCGCCCGGCTGCATATTCCAGTCGTTGCGGTTCATCGTCCGTCCGGTTTTCTGTTTGTTTTCATCGTAAATATCCCATTGTTCCATGGTAAGTCCTCCTGATCATCCGCACAACTTGCGGACGTGATTGATTATTTTTTTGCTTTGGTATTGCTGAACAGCAGACTGCCCAACGTGGCCAGTGTTACAATGCTGCCAAAGCCGATGAAACCAGCGGTTAGCATCCATTCTGGCAGAACGGGAATGATTTCTGTCAGCAGAATCACGCACGAGAGCAAAGTCAGTGCAATTCCGATGATGAGCGTGCTATAGCCAGCAGAGCGGCAAAGCTTGCCCTGGTCGTATTGTTCTTGTTGTTTTTTGGACATAGTGTTGTATCCGGCAATCAAACATGCACCTTTTCCGTGCAGGAAGAACCCAGATAGCACATAACAGCCAATGGAGAAAAGCAGCATGATGCTGAATCCAATCCATTCACCCATTTTTCACCACTCCTTTTTGTGTAGAAATGGGGTTATTTGGTCTGTGTGATCGGCTTTTCTCCTGCTTCTGTCTTGGCAGCCTTTTTCTTTGGGGAAACCTTTTCCAGCAGTTCTTTCACTTCTGGGTCATTGGTCAGGCTGTAAACAACGAGCAGATAGAACTGCGAGCCGGACAGGTCTTTCTTTTCGATGGCTTCCTTTGCCAGAGCAGCAGCAACGCCAACGACTTCCTTGTTTGCACCCGGTTGCATGCCGTACTTTTCAAATGCCTTGTTGATTTCTTCTCTGGTCGGCGGAACAATCTTCTTCTGGGTGATGGTGTGAATGTGGTGCAATTCTGCCTGTACACCCGGATGGTCGGCATAAATCAAGCTTTCATAATAGAAGCAAACCGCACTGTCATAGTCTTTCTTTTCGATGCAGTAGAAACCGAGGTTGCAATAGCATCTGGAGAGTGTTACCGGTGTAGTGGCAATGGAAAGAGTTTCCTTGGTTACGCCGAGCAAATCTTCCGGCTGCTTCAGATACTTATAGCATTCTGCCATTTCAAAATACGGGTCTGGATTCAGCGGATTGTAGCGAATCGCATCTTCCAGAACGGAAACAGCTTCTTCTGCTCTGCCAAGATCCAGCAGGACATAGCCGTGCAGCATGACCATTGCACACAGGTCAAACGGAGCACGAATCAGTTTCTTAGACGGGTGATAGAAGAACAGATACAGCTGATGTTCCAGCGTGTTCCGCATACTCAAGTACAAATGTTCTTCGGTTTCCCGGAAGTTGATGCAGATTTTTGTATAGAGGGCTTCGGTCAGCTTGAAAGCTTCCTTAATTTTCTTCTGATTGACCAGTTCAACGGCTTCAGCGAAAACCTTGTCCATCCGCTTGCCGTCAATATACAGCATTTTTGCAACTTTTTCTTTCTGGTCATCTGGAAGAATTTCATAAGCAAGGTCAGCAATTTGGCTTTCGACTTCTTTGCCGATTTCTGTTCCGGCATATTCTTCTGCGATATGTTCCAGATGAACCATATCTACACTCTTTTCACCAGTCAAGCCATTTCTTGCTTCCGCCATAATTTCATCAATTGTTTTTGCCATGAGGGGTTACTCCTTTTCAACGGTAATTTAAAAATTTTTTTCATGGAAGGGCAGGGAAATTTCACTGCTTTTTCTATTATAACATAATCTGCGTGTGGTTGTCAATTGATTTTTGTGCAAAATTACGAGATTTTCGGAGTGATGTCCGGTAGATTTCCGTCTGCGATGTTTTTCTTGAGAATCTGGTCGGTTAAATCAAAGAGCACTTCCGAGCCGTCTTTCGTTTGAATTTGCCGTTGGTAGACCTGTTTCGCTGTGACGGTATGTTCTTTCCAGTCGCTGCCCTGATTACTGTCGTTGAGCAGGAGCGGCTGTAAGTTGTCCATGGCATGGGCGAATTTAGACTCTGGGGTTTGACGGTCTTCAAATTCGTCAAACAGTGCCTGCAATTCCTGTTTCTGGTCGTCCGGTAGGAGCGAATAAATGCGTTCTTTTGCAGCGGCTTCCCGTGCCTGCTGGGTCTGCTTGCCAACTTCATCATAAGCGTAGGTGTCGCCGGCATCAATCTCTACTATATCGTGCAGCAGGCACATCATCATGACTTTTGCAATGTCGATGGGTTCGTTGGCGTATTCTTTCAGCAGGTATGCCATAATGGTCATATGCCAGGCATGTTCCGCATCATTTTCCTGTCTGCCGTGGTGGGAGAGGTGGGTTTGCCGGAGAATATTTTTTTCTTGGTCGATTTCTAGAATGAAATCCAGTTGTTGTTTTAAACGGTCTGTCATCGGAAAATCACGCTTTCTGAGAGGGAAGTTGTTTTTTATTCTGAGGGGGCTTTTTGGGTGCTTTTTTCTTCTTGCGGACGGAATATCCGAAATCCCCCAGTTTTCTGCCCAGCGAGAAATATTCCCCATGAGCGTAGGCGAGCAGCCCCATTTGTTGTAAATTCAACTTGCCTTTGCTGTCCACATAGCGTTCTTCCACGTTGACCGCTGTAATTTCTGCCAGCATCAATTCATGTGTACCGAGCAGCTGTGTGGATTGAATCTTGCATTCCAGACTGACCGGACATTCTGCAATCAGCGGAGCAGAAACGGTTTGTGCTGGCTCAGGGGTAAAGTGACAGGCTTGAAATTTATCAATATCTTTTCCGCTTCTGCAGCCGCAGAAATCTGTTTCCCGACACATTGCAGAGGTCGGCAAGTTGATGACAAATTCTCGCTGTTCCATGAGAATCGGGTAGGAATAACGAGTGGGGCGGACAGAAATAGAAACCATAGGCGGATGCGTGTTCAGAACCCCTGTCCATGCAATTGTTAAGATATTGGGGTGTTCCATTGTTCCGCAGCTAACCAGTACCGGTGGAACAGGTGCTAGTAGGACGCTGCCTTTCCAGTGTTGTTTTGCCAAAGAATGAATGCCTCCTTTTTCAAATTTCAAAGGGATGATAGAAAAAATGCCCCTTTGTCCGTGCAGAAAAGGGGCATTCTGTTGGTTCGAGATGGAGAAATGTTATGCTGTTACGCCATACTGTTCCCGATATGCCAGCATTGCATCCAGATATTCTTTACCCGGAATGACATCGTTCTGAATGGCTGCAATGATGTCTTCCATGTTGACGATGGCATAAACCGGAACACCATAGGTTTCATAGACGGTCTGAACGGCAGACTGATTGCCCTGCAATGCCTTTTCCATCCGGTCTACCGTGATGACCATACCGATGATGTCCACCTTTGCTGCACCTGTCAGCTTCGGGTAAACTTCTGCCATTGCCTTGCCGGAAGTCATAACATCTTCGATGATGACAACCTTGTCACCGTCAGCGAGTTTCTTGCCGACAAACATACCACCTTCACCGTGGTCTTTGACTTCCTTTCGGTCGAAGCAGTAGCCGACTTCCTGGTCGTATTCGGTTGCCAGAGCAACAGCTGCACTGGTTGCAAGCGGAATGCCCTTGTAAGCAGGTCCAAACAGGGTGTCTGGGTTCAGTCCGTGTTCTTTCATGCAGGCAGCATAGTATTTGCCGAGCTGAGCCAGCTGTTTGCCGGTTTTATAGTTGCCGGTATTGATGAAATACGGGGCTTGTCTGCCGCTCTTGAGGGTAAACGAACCGAACGTCAAAACGCCACAGTCCACCATAAACCGGATAAATTCTTCTTTGTAAGTCATTTGGGATACTTCCTTTCTGATGTGAAAATAAAATCAAAGTTGCGATTGCAACGAAGAAACAATAAAATTACAGCTGTTCCAAATCTGCCAGCCATAGCGTCCGGCAGGCATCGCTTGGCATTCGCCAGTCACCTCTTGGGGAGAGGGTAACGCTGCCGACCTTTGGAGCATCCGGCAAGCAGGAACGCTTGAATTGCTGAGAGAAAAATCGCCGATAAAAACTGCGAAGCCATTTCAAGATGACTGCTGTTTCATACTTTCCGCCCAGTGCTTTTTGTGCCAGATGATAAATTTTAGGCGGTGTCAATCCAATTTGATATGAAATAGAATCAAAGTTGCAATTGCAACGAAGAAACATAATTACAGCTGTTCCAAATCTGCCAGCCACAGCGTCCGGCAGGCATCGCTTGGCATTCGCCAGTCACCTCTTGGGGAGAGGGTAACGCTGCCGACCTTTGGAGCATCTGGCAGGCAGGAACGCTTGAACTGCTGAGAGAAAAATCGCCGATAAAAACTGCGAAGCCATTTCAAAATGACTGTTGTTTCCTATTTTCCGCCCAGTGCTTTTTATGCTAGGATAAATTTTAGACGGCATAATCCAGTCTGATATAAAAATAAAGTCAAAGTTGCAATTGCAACGAAGAAACAAGAATTACAGCTGTTCCAAATCTGCCAGCCACAGCGTCCGGCAGGCATCGCTTGGCATTCGCCAGTCACCTCTTGGGGAGAGGGTAACGCTGCCGACCTTTGGAGCATCCGGCAGGCAGGAACGCTTGAACTGCTGAGAGAAAAATCGCCGATAAAAACTGCGAAGCCATTTCAAGATGACTGCTGTTTCATACTTTCCGCCCAGTGCTTTTTGTGCCAGATGATAAATTTTAGACGGCGTGAATCCAAATCGCAGCACATAATACAGGAAGAAATCATGCAGTTCATAAGGACCAACCAAATCTTCTGTTTTCTGTGCAATCGTACCGTCTGGTTCTGGCGGCAGCAGTTCCGGACTGACGGGCGTATCTAAAACGTCCAGCAGGACGGCACGGAGAGCTTCCGGTGTTTTGCTGGCTTCATACTGTACCAGATAGCGTACCAACGTCTTTGGAATGGAGGCGTTGACAGCATACATACTCATATGGTCGCCATTGTAGGTTGCCCAGCCCAGAGCCAATTCTGAGAGGTCACCCGTGCCAACAACAATCCCGCCGCACTGGTTTGCCAAATCCATGAGAACTTGTGTCCGTTCTCTTGCCTGACTGTTTTCATAGGTGACATCGTGAATGGATTCGTCTTGACCAATGTCAGCAAAATGCTGTCGAACACTCTTTTGAATCGGAATTTCTCGCAGGGTTGCCCCATAGGCTTTTGCCAGACGGCAAGCGTTCTGATAAGTACGGTCTGTCGTACCAAAGCAGGGCATTGTAACAGCCAGCATTCCGCTTCTTGGCAGTCCCAACAGGTCGAAAGCGTGCACCATCACAATGAGTGCCAATGTGGAATCCAGTCCGCCGGATAAGCCAACGACTGCCGTTTTGCAGCCGATGTGTCGCAGACGGGTTGCCAGACCCGTTGCCTGCAACGTCAAGATGGTTTCGCAGCGTTCAGAAAGTTCTGCTGCTCCGGCAGGCACAAACGGTGTTGGAGAGAAAAAGCGATGCAGGGCAGTTTCTGTCAGCGACATGAAAAATCTTGTGCAGACCGTTGTCAGCGGCAACGGCTGGAACGAGTTGGAACGCTGCCGTTCTGCTGCCATTCGCTGTAAGTCCGGTTCTGCATAGAGCAGACCATCTGAAAATAGCTTGGATTCTGCCAGAATCGCACTGTTTTCTAAAATCAAGTTGTGTCCGGCAAAGACCATATCCTGCGTGGACTCGCCCATGCCGGCATCTGCATAGGCATAGGCACAGAGCAGGCTACCGGATTTTGCCTGCAAAATGGTACGGCGATAAGCAGCTTTTCCAATGATTTCATCGCTGCATGAGAGATTGACAATTAGCGTTGCACCCATCCGAGCCATTGCAACGGAAGGCGTATCTGCAACCCAGACATCTTCGCAGAGTTCCACACCAAAGGTGAAATCCGGTGCTTCTGCACACTGGAACAGCTGCTGTGCTCCGAATGGGCAGGGAGCAATGCCATCTGCTTGCCAGAACGTCTTGCCGTCTGCTGGTATACCGGGGGTAAAGTGACGCTGTTCGTAAAATTCCCCGTAGTTGGGCAGATGCTGCTTTGGAACGATGCCCAATACAGAACCCTGATAGCAGACCGCTGCACAGTTATAGAGTGCTCCGGCGTGCCGGATGGGCAGACCGATTACACAAATACAGGAAAGGTTACTGGTTTCTTTCAAAATTGTACGCAGTGCTTGCAACGCACCGTCTAATAGAATTTGCTGAAGGAACAAATCACCGCAAGTATATCCGGTTATGCAAAGTTCCGGAAAGACGACCAGTTTACTGCCGTTTTTTGCAGCTTCTCTGGTCAGAGAGATGATTTGCTCGGCGTTATAGGTGCAATCTGCCACCCGTAAGGGTGGCGTTGCACAGGCAATCGGGAAAAACCCGTTTTTCATGGTACTTCTCCTCTTTCTCCTGAGCGTTCTTTTCTCTATTATACCGAAAAAAGCGAAAAGATGCAAGAGCAGAACGTAAATTATCGGGAAAATTGATTTTCAAGAGGAAAATAATAAGCAGATTTTGTTGCAGAAAACTGCGGTCGAGCTGGCTCAGCTCGGCGGAGGAGGATTGTTAAGGGGGACAAGCTGTTCCCCTTAACAGACGTATTAATGAGATGACATTGAAATCTAAGAGAAGTAAGCAAATGCTGTTCGCCATTCTAAAAACAAAGAAACTTCTTGTAAACTGTAATCTAAGAAAGATGGGTAATAAATTCGGAAAACGCAATCACCGGCGAACAGCACGAAGGCAAAGAGCGAAGCGATTTTGCCGAATCATACGCAATCGGTTTTCCAAGAAGCATGATTGAAAATCGTTTATTTTCAAAATGACAGTTGCAATTTTCCCCAAACTGTGCTATAATAACATCATTGCCCCCTTAGTTAAGTGGATATAACAAATTCCTCCTAAGAATTGGTCATCGGTTCGATTCCGGTAGGGGGTGCCAGATTCAGATTTTCCCGTGCAGATTCCATTCTGTACGGGATTTCTTTTTTTCAATGGTTTAAACTGCCGGAATGTGGTTCATACTGATGGTAAATCCAATCATACAGGAGGAATTGCAACATGGTAAAAGGGGTTCATAAAAAAGTGATTGAAGTGCATCAGCCGGACAGTGCGTATTTTGAAAAGGCAATTTTTTATCTCCGTCCGGGCATCACGCAGCTGCCGCCGGAGCTTGCACAGGCAGCCGCCAGAGAGTATTTGCAGGAACTGGAACCGAACCCGTTGCCGCCGTTTTGGAAGCGAACATTGCCGCTGTTTTGCAGTGCGGTGCTCTCAGCAGCGGCAGCGTGTGCGGTTTGTTTTGCAGTGCTGTAAAATTTCAGAATCAACGGTTGCAGAAAATTTTCCATTTCCGCAAAAACTTTATGAAAACCAGAAAAAAGACCTTGTACTTTTTTTGGAAACATGCTATAATAAAAGTCATGGTATTCTGCCATGACTTTTATTCATTTTTGAAACTTACCAGTCGGAAAAAAGAGGATGTCCGGCTGGCATTTACACCAGAAGAGGACTGAGGAAATTTAGATGAAGCCGGAAAGACAACCAAGAAACCGTACCGCTGCCCCACAGGAAGAAGGAAACCGCATTGCCGGAAGAAATCCGGTCATGGAGGCTTTGAAGAGCGGTACGCCGTTAGATACGATTTATATGAGCGGAAAACAGGGCATTTTAGGGCAGATTGCACAGCTGGCAGCCGATCAGGGCATTCCAGTGAAGATTGTTTCAGATGCTCGGTTATCCCAGATGACCCGCCAGACCCATCAGGGCGTTGTGGCAGACGGTGCTTGTGCAACCTATGCCAGCATTGCAGAAATCTTGGAATACGCTGCGGAAAAAGGCGAAAAACCGCTGCTGCTGATTTGCGATGAAATTCAGGATCCGCACAATTTGGGTGCAATTTTGCGAACCGCAGAGGCGGCAGGCTTTCATGGTATCATCCTTCCGAAACGGCGAAGTGCATCGCTGAATGCAACCGTCGCAAAGACCTCTGCCGGTGCAGTTAGCTGGGTGAAAGTGGCGAGAGTCCCCAATTTGGTGGCAGCCATGGAAGAACTCAAGCAAAACGGTATTTGGATTTACGGAACAGATGCTGCCGGAACGGATTATACGCAGACAGATTTTCGGGATGGCACAGCGTTTGTCATCGGCTCAGAGGGAAATGGCATGGGTCGACTGGTGCGGGAACACTGCGACCAGCTGCTCAGTCTGCCGATGTACGGAAAAGTCAATTCCCTGAATGCATCCGTTGCAGCCAGCATTTTTATGTATGAGGCAGTGCGGCAGCGGCGGAATCCATCCGGAAAACCATAAGTTGCAGAATCTGCCGTTCTGCAATCCCCTGCTTTAAAGGAGTGTAACAGCAAAATATGGCAAATCAAAAATTTTCCGTTGAGGAAATTTTAAAAGAATATCAGTCCGACGAAGCAACGAAAGGGAAAAAAGAATCTCCGTCCGGAAAGCTGGAAACACAAAAAATGTTGAATCATGCCGCCGGCAGAAGAAACGTACCACCGAGTACCGAAGCATCTGCGGAGGCGTATTCTTATGCATCCAGCCGCACCAGACAGCGTACCCCGTATTCTCCTTACCGTTCTGAAATGGCGGCAAATATCAATCAAATCAAACAGAATCGCTATCAGCGGCGAACCGATGTAGAAGAGAGCCGAACCGCTGCGTTCCAGACGCTGGAACTCATGCGGCCAAAGGTGTCGTTTGTCCGTTCTCCTGCGATTCGTCCGCAGACCACACCGAATCCAAAGAGCGACCATATTTCAGATTATGACGGTGCAGTTTTACTAGAACAGCCGGAATCTGAACAGAAGCCGGAGCAGCCGGTATATCAGCCAGCGATTCAGGAAATGCAGGATTCCACCCGTGCCAAAGAGAAAAAGCAGGCGCAGAAAAGTCGGAAACCCAAGAAACGTACTGAGCAATCTTATCAGCGAGAATCACTGACAGAACCAGAGCCAGAATGGCGAAAGGCAAAGACGGAAACATTTCCGGCAATTACGCCAACACAGACCTTGCAGGAAACCTTGCGAGAGGCACAGGAGGCAGTTGCAAAGGCAGAGGCGGAAGCGGCTGCGGCAGTTGCTGCCTTAAAGGCGGAACAACAGCAGCCACAGAAAAAACAGCCGATTTCACATGCATTTGAAACGCTGCTGACCAGTCCCGCAAAACAACAGGAAAAACAGCAAAAGCAACAGCAGGAGAAAAAGCAGCCTGTTGCGAAAAGATGGTTTTCTGGGAAGAAACGAGTTCCGCAGGTCAATCATACAGCACCGCCGAGTTATCCAGAGCCTGCGGAGGCGTATCGGCAACCAGTAGAACCACAGCCGAAGCCGTATACACCGCCTGTGAAAAAGGTAGAAGAGCCGAAGCCATACACACCGCCAATACAAAAGGTAGAAGAGCCGAAGCCGTATACACCGCCAGTGCAAAAGGCGGAAGAGCCAAAGCCGTATACACCACCAGTGCAAAAGGTAAAAGAGCCGAAGCCCTATACACCGTCTGTACAAAAGATGGAAGAGCCGAAGCCCTATACACCATCGGTGCAGAAAGTGGAAGAGCCAAAGCCATACACACCGCCAGTACAAAAGGCAGAAGAGCCGAAGCCGTATACACCGCCGGTGCAAAAGGTAGAAGAGCCGAAGCCATACACACCACCTGTGAAAAAGGTGGAAGAGCCGAAGCCGTATACACCGCCTGTACAAAAGGCAGAAGAGCCGAAGCCCTATACACCGTCCGTGCAAAAGGTAGAAGAGCCAAAGCCATATACACCACCCGTGCAAAAGGCAGAAGAGCCGAAGCCGTACACACCGCCTGTACAGAAGGTGGAAGAGCCGAAGCCATACACACCACCTGTGCAAGAACCTGTACAGGAAGAAGTAACAGTTTCGACAACATCAGAACCGCTTGAATCGACTCCGGAACAGAAGCCGAAAAAGAAAAAATGGTGGCAATGGTGGAAAAAAGAAACGCCATCTGTACTGAAATTCGCACAGCCAGAAGAATCATACATGCAGCCCGTGCAGGAAGAGCCTGTACAACCGGAAACGTCCTATATACCGCCTGTGCAAGAACCTGCACAAATAGAAGAACCACCAATTATCACAGAACCAGTTGAACCAACTCCGGTACAAAAGCCGAAAAAGCAGAAAAAGGCACGGAAGAAAAAAGAAAAGCCGTCCAAGCAGCAATTTGCCCAGCCGGAAGCATCGTATGCACCACCAATGCAGGAGTATCCGCAGCCGGAAACATCGTATGCACCACTCGTGCAGGAATCTGCTCAGCCGGAAGCATCGTATGCACCACTTGTGCAAGAATATACGCAACCGGAGAAATTGTATGCACCACCCGTGCAGGAATCTGCTCAGCCGGAAGCACCATATACGCCACCAATGCAAGAATTTGCCCAGTCAGAAGAACCACCAGTTGCCACGGAATCAGAACCAGTTGAATCAGCTCCAGTACAGAAGCCCAAAAAACAGAAGAAAGTACGGCAGAAAAAAGAAAAGAAGCCAAAGAAACAAAAATCAATTCCAGTGGAAGAATCCACTTCAGAGCCTGTCACAAATAACATGCCAAATTCAGAACCGGAATTTGCAGCAGGTTATGCACCAGCGGAACAACCGCTGGAAACCGATTGGACAACAGAAGAATCCTCTCATTCAGGATGGTGGGATGATTCGGAATCGAAAATCCCAGGCTCAAGCGGATTTGACCCGACGGAAGAACCAGCACCGCAGCCAGAAGAAAACGAGTCTTATACAGCAAGATTCAAGAAAGTTGTGGTTCAGGAAAGCACTTATACTGAACCAGAACAGCCGAAAAAGCCGAGAAAACCAAAGAAAGAAAAAACGCCACGGGTGAAAGTGCAGAAGCCTGTTCCGCCAGAACCAAAATCCATTCCCAATCAGGAAGCGGAAATTCGGGTCAACATCAATTTGCTGCGGAACGCCGTCTTTTTCCGGACAGTATCGCTGGCAGTATTGACCGTAATTGGTGCATTTCTTGCCATCGGAGAATCGAGTTATACGCTCTTGTATCCGGCATTATCACAGCTGATGACGGTACGAGGATATTGTTTCGTGCACCTGATTTTAGGGCTGTTGATTCTGTTTATTACATTTCCAACCGTCATCAATGGAATGCGAAAGCTGTTCCATCGAGAGGCAGACAGCGACACGATTGCAGCAATGCCATTGATTCCGTGTTTGCTGACCGTTCTGGCAACGATTTTCGTTCCAGAGCCCATGCAGCATAACTTAGTGCATATTTTCTTGCCGGTTTCCAGCTTTATTTTGCTGATGAACTCCATCGGGAAATTATTCATCATTCGCCGTGCAACTCGGAACTTTGCCCTGTTGACGAAAAACTTTGAAAAGTATATTGTCACCTGTGTGCAGAGTGAAACCGCAGCTGAAGAATTGACCCGTGGGGTGGTGCAGGATTATCCGATTCTGGCAACCATCCGGAAAACAAAACAGATGTCGGATTTCCTCCGTCATACGTATGCATCCGATTTAGCAGACCGATTCAGCAAGAAATTAGCACCAATTGTCGCTGGAATTTCCCTGTTGCTGGCAGCTGCTATCACGGGAATCCGCATTGGCGTTCTGGAAACACCAGCAGAAAATATTCCATTTTTCTGTTCTGTTTTGACAATGCTTCTGACTGCCGGATGCAGTGCCGGAATTCCATTGACTGTGAATCTGCCATTAGACCGTGCCTCGAAGCGGCTTTGTCCGCACGGCTGTACATTGCTGGGCTATCAGAGCGTAGACGATTTTTATGACGTAAATTCTATTTTAGTTCCAGCAGCAACGCTCTTCCCGAAGCAGTCCATTACCATCAGCGGTATCAAGAACTTCTCTGGTTTCCAGGTGGAAGAAGCATTGCTGGATGCTGCCAGCATGGTTTATGCTGCTGACAGCATTTTACAGAACGCATTTGCAGCGTTGGTGGAAGAAAAAGATGGCGGGATGCTCTATCAGGTAGAGGATTGTTCCTATGAGGATAACCTCGGAATTTGTGGCTGGATTCGTCACCGTCGGGTGCTGTTGGGCAATCGGGAAATGATGATGGCTCATCATGTTGAAGGTATGCCGACAAAGGTTCGGGAACTGGAAATGACCAGCGGCAGCCAAGATGTTTTGTATTTGTCTGTCAGCGGTGTTGTGGCAGGGATGTTTGTGATTGATATTACCGCTGACCCGATGGTGAAACGTCAAATGCAGCGGTTGAAAGAAGAACAGATTTCTGTTGTTGTCAAGAGTGTGGATAGTTGTATCACATTGCAGCGATTGACAACACTGTTTGGTGTGCCGGATAGTATGCTGAAGATTCTGCCATCCGCCGATAATGATTTATACGAAAAAGAAACCGCTCCGCTGCAAGATGTGAGTGCTTCCACGATTCATGATGGTTCGTTCTTTGGAACGGCTCGTCTGCTGCTGGAAGCAAGAAGCATCAAACGGGCAGCAACGACAGGCCTATTATTACAAGTGATTGCTGTTATTTTGGGACTGTCCATTTGTATTGGTTATATTCTGGTCAATGGGTATGATAATATTACGTCACAAACCTTGTTATTCTTCCAGTTGGTGATGACAGGATTGACCTTGTTGACCACCCGCTTGAAATAAAGGAGGAAATGGATTTGCGAAAACAACGCAATACCGATGCAGAGGAAACACAATTTGTTTCTGCCTCTGAAATTGCAGCGAAACGCTCTACCGATCAGCTGGATACCCAGCAATTAGATGCGGTACAAACGGAATATCGGGATCGAAACCCATACCGCAGAGAAAAACAGGAATTACACGGAACGCCGATGACTCCGGAACAGGAAGCGGCATCCTATCGAGAACAAACCTATAACAGCAGTTATAGCAATGCATCGCAGCAGCCATACAACAACGGTTACAGGAACGCATCCCAGCAGCCGTATAACAATGGCTATGGAAACGCATCGCAACAGCCGTACAACAATGGCTACGGGAATGCACCTCAGCAACCATACAATGATGGCTATGGAAACGCATCGCAACAGCCGTACAACAATGGTTATGGGAACGCATCCCAGCAACCATACAACAATGGTTACGGGAATGCACCGCAGCAACCGTATAACAACGGTTATGGAAATGCACCACAGCAGCCATACAACAACGGCTACGGGAACGCACCACAACAGCCGTATAACAACAGCTACGGGAATGCACCACAACAGCCGTATAACAATAGCTACAGCAATGCACCGCAGCAACCGCATTATAACACTTATAACAATAATGCCCCTCGGCAAAATTATGCTGGTGGACAGCAGCATTCCGGTTCTTCCTATCGGGGAACTGCAACAACTGCTTCCCCACGTCCGCAGCGGCAGCAAGCTGCACCACCGCCGCAAAAGCCGCCAGTTTCTTCACAGCGAAGTACAAGCCAGCGAACTGCTCCGGCAGAGCCGGTTCGTCAGAAAGCTGCTCGTACTAGAAGCCCAAAGAGTCGAATCGGTGGCGGCATTTTAGGGAAAGCCATTCGGGCGGTTTTATGGGTGATTATCATTGTGTTTGTGCTGTATTCCGCTGTTTCCCTGATTGGAATCTTGCGAATGCATCGGGAAACTGCAGAAAATCGTGCGAATATCTCGGATGTTATGGATGCTGCTTATGTCAGTAATGTGCTGTTGATTGGAACGGATTCCAGAGATCTTTCACAGGAACGAGGGCGTTCCGATTCCATGATTTTAGCATCCATCAACAAGAAAACCAGGGAATTGACCCTGACTTCTTTTCTGAGAGATAGCTATGTTTATATTGATGATGAATATGGATATGGCAAGCTGAATGCAGCGTATTCCTATGGCGGAGCAGGGTTGCTGATGGATACCATCGAATCGAACTATGGTGTGCGGATTGATGACTACATTTTAATTTCCTTTGCAGCCTGTGCGAATGTCATTGATGCAGTCGGTGGGGTGAAGTTAGACCTCACTGATGAAGAAGCAGATGCCGTCAACGAAATTCTCATCAGTGAAGTGAATGAGCTGATGGGGGATGACCGGAACGATGATTTGTTAGATTGTGGCGGTGAACAGAAGCTAGATGGGAAACAAGCACTCTCTTACAGCCGAATCCGTTATGTTGGCAATGCAGACTTTGAACGGGCAAGCAGACAGCGAACTGTGATGACACAGGTTCTGAAAAAGGCAGCGGTCAATCCGGTTGCCATGGCGAGAATTTTTGTGACAGCATTGCCGGAACTATCCACAAATTTATCTGTTGGAAAATCTTATGGTTATACGTTGCGTGCACCGTTTTTGTTGATCGGTTATCAGTTGAAAACGCAGCAGATTCCAGCAGATGACACCTTTTATGGAGATGATGTTGACGGAGAGTCGGTTTTAAGAGTAGATTGCGATGCAAATCGGCAAGTGCTAAAAGACACGATTTACCGAAAATCGTAAAACACATAAAAAAATAACAGCTGGAGAAACACCAGCTGTTATTTTTTTGCCCTTGTGTATAAAACGTGCAAGAATTGCCCATGCTTTTGATGAGGTGAAAAGAAATGAAACGAACCATCAAACTTTGGGAAATCGCATTGCTCATTGGCTGCCTGTTGACCTTGCTGTTTGGCAATCTCTTTCAGGCAGAAAAAACAGTCTCTGATTTACAGCAGCACGTTCTGCGGATGCATATTCTTGCAAATTCCGACAGCGATGCCGACCAGCAATTGAAGTATCAGGTGCGAGATGCCCTGTTAGCATCCTCTGAAACGTTGTTCGGTAGCAGTCAGCCAGAAAGTCGGGAGGCATTGGAAACCACTGCAAAAGCCCACCTGCATGAAATGGAAACGATTGCACAACAGGTCGTGCAGGAGCAGGGATATTCCTATCCAGTCAAAGCCGAGTTGGTGACGATGCCCTTTACAGAACGTACCTATGAAGATTTAACAATGCCAGCTGGTACATACGAAGCTATTCGCATTACCATTGGAGCAGCTGCCGGAAAGAATTGGTGGTGTGTAATGTATCCGCCATTATGTATTCCAGTGGCAGAAGATGTTGCTGTACAGGATGAGCAGGCAAAAGCCTATTTTTCCGATGCCGAACAAGATGTGCTCTATCATCCCGAACGCTATCGGGTCAAATGGAAGCTAGCGGAGTGGTTCAAGAAGTGGACAACCTCCGAGCAAACAGACCATACAACTTCTCACATTTCAGACCTGCGAACATTCTTTTGAGGTTGATTATTTTGGCATGCGGAAGGAGGCAACTGGAATGCCGTTCTTTCCGTAAACGCCGACATCACACCAGTTCCGCCAAGCGTACCGCATGGATGCCGGAATCCGCACATTTGGAGAGGTCAGGCGGACAAAGTTGTCCCGAAATTCTGCAACTGCCGGATAGTAAACGCCATCCGTTCCAGCCAGTTCAAATACGGCTGCTTCGCCATCCTTTGCAACAACAGGCTGAGAGAATTGCAGAATATATGCACCGCCAGATGCATATGCATTTTTACAGTACGGAGCTTCTGCATCCATCGCCGGAATCGCCCGATAAACCCGATACAGGGCTTGCAGAGCCAGACGGTGTGCCACGGTTCGCTTGTCAGCTGGATGCATGTTGTTGTATTCGCCGCAGTCCATTGTCACAGCTAACCCCGTGTTGCGGAGTGTCCGGAATACCTGCATTTGTGCTTCTCGCAGTTCAGCCCAGTTTGTACGGGATTCTTCCCCTTCGTAGCTGAACATTGGCAGCTGAACAATCAGGAACGGCATGGTTTCGTCGCCCCAGTCTTTCCGCCAGCGGTTGATTAAGACAGTCAGCAGCTGTGCATAGCTGTCCGGACGGTTGTCATCGTTTTCGCCCTGATAATACCAGAATCCCCGTAAGGTGTACGGCATGACTCGGGAGAGCATGGTTTTATATAAGCCGCATGGACGCAACGGATTGCGGCTGCCCATTGGACCTGGATAGCGGTTTTCACCGCAGCGTTCCAGAACCTGATTCCACTTGATTTTTGGGTTTTCCTGATAGCAGGCAGTCATCCGTTTTTCCCATGCATTCTGATATGCCAGATATGCGGCGTAATCTGCTGCCATTTCTGCATCGGTCTTTCCTCGGCAGGCGGACAGGTAAGCTGCCCAGTACGGATGTAAGGCAGTGTGTCCGGTCAGGTCGGCAGACGGTACCCAGCAGCTGGCAGAAGTGCCAGTATAGTTGCAGCCAATGACCCCAACAACAACGCCCAGTTTCTGTGAAAGTTCTTTTGCGGCAAGGTATGCCACGGCAGACCATTCCGCAACATTGGTCGGGTTTGGCATCTGCCAGCGGTTTTTCCGTTCGTTCTGGAAATAAGCAGCATGCATGACACCGCTTCTCTGTACATGATAATAGCGAACCCGGCTGCGTTCGCAGCGGGAAAGTTCCAACTTTCCGTTGACAGCATTCTTCACCGGAAATTCCATGTTGGATTGTCCGCCAGCCAGCCAGACTTCCCCGATGGCAACATCCTGAAAATGAATTTCTGTATGGCTATCCTTGGCGAACAGGCTGAGCCCTGTTCCAGCAGGTTGCGGCGGAAATTGCAGCCGCCAGCTGCCGTCTTCTTTTACGGTGGTAGAAGCATATAATTTTCGTTCCGGAATGGAAACGGTGATAATTGCACCGACTTCGCCGATGCCGAATACAACAATATTTTTTTCTCTTTGCAGAACCATATGGTCGCTGAACACGGCTGCAAGTTGTAGCATATGAAAGACTCCCTTTTGGTTTATAGATTTCATAGATAAAAAAGAACTCACGCTGTTACATTCTGGTTTTATTATACCAGAAAGAACGGGATTCGTCAATCCAAAATCAGAAAGAAGCTGAAAACGGACAGAAAAAGCCAGAGAAAGGCGGTGTAAGATGTGAAATTTCTGTAAAATTTAAAACGGAACGCTTGACATCTTTTCGGTACTCTGTTATAATACCCAGAGAAAACAAAGCAGAGCATCATCGTTCTCACCGTTTGGCTGTTGTCGAAACGGTCAATATTCCCTGTTTCGTTCCGGTTTGTGAGAATCGGTGCGGAAACTGGTGGAAACGAGGTCGAATGATGCGTACTTTTTTTGAAAAGTACGCATTTTATTTTTGTTTGAAAATAATATGTTTGGAGGTGCTGGCTATCAGCAAACAAGAGCTGCAAATCAATGAAGAGATCCGGGATAGAGAAATCCTGGTCATTGATCAGAACGGGACAAAGCTTGGAACGATGTCCGCAAGAGATGCACAAAAACTTGCGTATGAACAGGATCTGGACTTGGTAAAAATCGCCCCGCAGGCAACCCCGCCGGTCTGCCGGATTATGGACTACGGCAAGTATTGCTTTGAACAGCAGAAGCGGGAAAAGGAAGCAAAAAAGAATCAGAAAGTGGTTTCCATCAAGGAAATCCGGATGTTTTCTGCAATCGATACCCACGACTTTGAAACAAAGGTAAATCAGGCAAAGAAGTTTCTGGAGGGCGGCGATAAGCTGAAGGTTTCCGTTCGGTTCCGTAAGCGTGCAATTGCCCATCCGCAGCTCGGAGAAGAACTGCTCAACCGCTTTAAGGAAGCGTGTGCAGCAGTCGGTACTGTTGAAAAGCCGGCAAAAATGGAAGGCCGCAGTATGGTCATGTTCATTTCACCGAAGGCATCCAAGTAAGAGGAGGAACTCGCAATGGCAAAGATTAAGACAAAAACACATTCCGGTGCAAAGAAGCGGTTTAAGGTTACTGCAAACGGAAAGGTAAAGTATCAGAAGACCAATAAAAGACACAGACTGACCCAGAAGGACACCAAGCGGAAGAGAATCGCTCGTACCGTTGGTATTGCTGATGTAACCAATGCACCGGCACTGAAGAAGCTTCTGCCGTATCTCTAAGATACAATCCGCAGAACGGACAGTCAATCGAGAAAAGAGAAACACATAGATATTCGGAGGTAGAAGCAAATGGCACGGATTAAAGGTGCGATGATGACTCGCAAGAGAAGAAATAAGACCCTGAAGCTCGCAAAGGGCTATTTTGGTGCAAAGAGCAAGCACTTCAAGATGGCAAAACAGGCCGTTATGAAGTCTGGCAACTATGCATATGTTGGAAGAAAGCAGAAGAAGAGAGAATTCCGTCAGCTCTGGATCACCAGAATTTCTGCTGCATGCAAGCTGAATGGTATCAACTATTCTCAGTTCATGAACGGCTGCAAGAAGGCTGGCATTACCTTGAATCGGAAGATGCTGTCTGAAATTGCAATCACCGATGCAGCAGGTTTCACTGCGATTGTAGAAAAGGCAAAGGCTGCTCTTTAAGGGGCAAGCTTGGAACACGCTCCGGTTTTTTTGAAAAAACGGGGCGTGTTTTGTTATATATAGGGAAATTTTCAGCAGACAGGAGGCAGAACCGCAATGGAATTCCGCATGACCGCAATTACTGCAAAGGACAACCCTTCCATTCAGCTTTACCGGAAACTGGTGCGGCAGCGAAAAGCCAGAACCCAAAACCAGCAATTTGTGTTAGAAGGGTATCGGCTTGTCACAGATGCCGTGCATTTTTCAAGGAAACTGACCCATCTGTTCCTGACAGAAGCAGCGTGGGAACGCTATCAGGAAGAATTTTGCTCTTTAGAGGCTGATTTGAGAGAAACAAAACGCTTGCTTATTTCAAATGAACTTGCTATGGAGTTGACGGAAACCGAACATCCGCAGGGCGTGTTTGCCATTTGTCAGATGCCGGCGGAACAAGTTCCAATCGTTGCAGAGGGAACGTATCTGGTACTCTACCAGCTGCAAGACCCTGGCAATATGGGAATGCTGCTGCGAACTGCTGCTGCAATGGGCGTTTCCGGTGTGATTTGCTGCCAAAGCTGCGATTTTTATAGTCCAAAAGTTGTGCGTGCAACGATGGGAGCATTGTTTCATGTGCCAGTGATGCAGATGCCGGATGCAGAAACGGTTTTGCAGAGCCTGCGGGCTGCCAATATTGTTTCCTGTGCCTCTGTGGTGCAGGGCGATGCCGAACAAGTGGGGCTTTGTGAACTGGGCAACGGCTGTGCCGTCTGGATTGGAAACGAGGGAAACGGATTGCCGGAATCCGTTGTGCAGCAGTGTGAACGCCGGATTACCATTCCGATGAAAGGCTATATGGAATCGCTGAATGCTGCTATGGCAGCCGGCATTATGATGTGGGAAATGACAAAACCAAGATGAGGGAATCCACATGGAACAGGAAAGTATCTATGATTGGCTCTGGTTGCTGTTGGTATTCGGGGCAGGCAGCCGGAAAATCTGGAAACTGTTAGAACAGTATGAAACACCGCAGAAAGTACGGCAAGTCTTGCAGACGGAAACAGACCTGCCTTTTATTCACGAGCGAGAACAACGCAGCATTCGTTCCATCACAAATGAGCAAATCGGAAAACTGATGCAAAATTGTGCGGAAAAACGGATTGAACTGGTGGCGTACGATGATGAAAATTATCCGGAATCGCTTCGCCAGATTTACAATCCGCCGGTAGTGCTGTTCTATCAGGGGCAGCTTTCTGTGCTGAGTGATTATCCAGCTTTAACCGTTGTTGGAACGAGAAAGCCCAGCTCGTACAGCATCCGCACAGCGGATTTGCTGTGTCGGTGTCTGGCAAAGAGTGGAATGCTGCTGGTCAGTGGCTTTGCGGTTGGATTGGATTCGGTTGCCCATCGGGCAGCCTTGCTTTCCGGTGGAAAGACAGTTGCTGTGATGGGCTGCGGTCTAGATGTGCCATACCCCAAGCCGAACGCTTCCGCAAAGAAATATATCATGCGAAATGGCTTGCTGTTGTCAGAATTTCTGCCAGGGACAGAACCATCTCGGCAGAATTTTCCGATGCGGAATCGGATTTTAGCCGGTGTCAGTGGCGGAACATTGGTGATTCAAGCACCAATTGGCAGCGGAGCGTTGATTACGGCGGAACAGGCAATGGAACAGGGCAAGCCTGTTTTTTGTTTACCGCCAGCGGACATATTTGACAATCAATATGCAGGTGTGGTAAAATACCTGCGAGAGGGTGCGATTCCGGTTTTCGCACCGGAGGACATCCTGCAAGAATATGACCACGGCTGTGAACAGCGGTTGATAGAAGTTTCGATGCAAGCCGTTTTAGAGCAGCAGGAACAGAATCAGTTGAAATCTTCGGATTCCTCAGAAGCCACCGCTGCGGTGGAATTACCGCCGAAAAAGTCTGCAAAGCCGAAAACACAACCGTCCTCGCCATCCATTCCAGAAAAGCAGCAATCTGCTCCAACCGTCGACCGTTCTGTGCTGGAAACATTAGACCCACTATCCAAGAGAATTATGGAACTGCTGTTGGAACAATCTCCCTTGCACATTGACCAGATGGTTTTGCTGTTGCAGGAGGATGCCGAGGAAGTCGCAGCGTGTCTGACAGAACTGGCGATTGAACAGTTGGTGCAGCGGCAGCCGGGGCAGTATTATTGTGTATGTTGAGAAAAACCCGTTCGTTTAGAACTATGTCGCATCGGAATGCGGCAAAGCGGAACAGGAGAAAAAAAATATGTCAAATTTGGTGATTGTAGAATCGCCGGCAAAGGCGAAAACCATTCAAAAATATTTAGGAAAAGATTTTGATGTCATTGCCTCTATGGGGCATATCCGGGACTTGCCAAAGTCAAAGTTTGGTGTGGATATTGAAAACCACTTCGAGCCAAAGTATGTGGATATGAAGGGCAAGGAAGACGTCATCAAACAGTTGAAATCCCATGCAGCAAAATGCGATAAAATTTATCTGGCAACCGACCCTGACCGAGAGGGAGAGGCGATTTCTTGGCATATCGCCCAGATGCTGCATCTGGATATGCAGGATAATAATCGGGTTGCTTTTAATGAAATCACAAAGAGCGGCGTGCAAGCAGGGATGGCAAATCCCCATCGAATTGATATCAATTTGGTGAATGCCCAGCAGGCACGGCGTGTATTAGACCGAATTGTCGGCTATCAGCTCAGTCCGTTTCTTTGGAGAAAAGTACGGCGTGGTCTGTCTGCCGGAAGAGTGCAGTCGGTTGCCGTTCGATTGGTTGTTGACCGAGAAAATGAAATTCGGGCATTCCAGCCGCAGGAATATTGGACGATTGACGCAAAGCTTTCCGCAGCAGCTTCCCGAAAAGTCTTTTCGGCAAAGTTAGCAGTTGTAGATGGAAAGAAAGTCGATAAAACAGAAATCTCCAGCAAGGAACAGGCAGATGCCATTGTTGCACGCTTGCAGGAAGCCCCGTTTGTCGTAAAGTCCGTGAAAAAACGGGTGACGAAAAAGCATCCGTCCGCTCCGTTCATCACATCGACTTTACAGCAGGAAGCCTCTTACCGCTTGAGTTTTCAGTCCAAACGAACCATGAAAGTCGCACAGGAACTGTATGAAGGCGTGGAGATTCAAGGCATGGGTGCAGTGGGTTTGATTACCTATATGCGTACCGATAGCCTGCGAATCTCAGACGAAGCGAAAAAGGCAGCAGCAGACTACATTCTCTCTGCCTATGGAGAATCCTATCTGCCGCCAACGCCACGGGTCTATAAGACAAAGAAAAATGCACAGGATGCCCACGAAGCGATTCGTCCATCTATGCCGGAACTGACACCGGAGCAGGTGAAAAGTAGCCTGACAACTGACCAATATAAATTATACCGCCTGATTTGGGAACGGTTTATCGCCAGCCAGATGGCAGATGCTCTGATGGATACCGTTTCTGTGGATATTGATGCAGACAACTGCTTATTTAAGGCAAGCGGTTCTACGATGAAGTTCGATGGATTCACTGTTCTGTATGAAGAAACCAGAGATAACAAGGGCGATAAAGATAAATCTGAAAATAAGAATCTGCCGGAACTGCACGAGGGTGATGCATTAAAGCTGCGTGCACTGGATGGCAATCAGCACTTTACGCAGCCTCCGACTCGTTACTCTGAAGCTTCTCTGATTAAGGCGATGGAAGAATACGGAATTGGTAGACCGAGCACCTACGCTCCAACCATCACAACGATTACCGCTCGAAATTATGTAGAGCGAGAGGGCAAACAGCTGAAACCAACGGTATTGGGTGAAGTTGTAACACAGTTGATGAAGGAACTCTTTAAGAACATTGTAGATGTCAAGTTTACTGCCAAGATGGAAAGTGATTTGGATGATGTGGAACGGGGAGAAAAGAACTGGGTGCAGTCGCTGGAACAGTTCTATGGTGATTTCTCTCAGACACTGAAAACAGCTGAAGAAAAGATGGAAGGCAAGCGGGTCAAGATTCCGGACGAAGAAACAGACGAAGTCTGTGAAGTCTGCGGCAAAAAGATGGTCATTAAAATCGGACGGTTCGGGCGGTTTTTGGCTTGTTCCGGTTTTCCGGAATGCACGAATACCCGAAAGATTGTGCAGGAAATGCCGGGCTGCTGTCCACTCTGCGGCGGAAAAATGGTATTGAAAAAGTCCAAGCGTGGCAGAAGTTTCTATGGATGCAGCAACTTTCCGGAATGCAACTTTATGACATGGAATATTCCGGTTGCAGAACAGTGTCCGCAGTGTGGTTCGACCTTGTTCCAAAAGGGCGGCAAGTCCGGCAAGCTGATTTGTGAAAAGCCGGGCTGCGGATTTGAAAAAAATCTTACAGGCGGAGGTCAGGCATGACAGAACAACGGAAACAGGCAATTGTCATTGGTGGCGGACTGGCAGGCTGTGAAGCAGCATGGCAGCTTGCCCAAAACGGCATTGCCGTTACGCTCTACGAACAGAAGCCGGTGCATTATAGTCCGGCACATCATCGGAATGGTCTGGCGGAACTGGTCTGCTCCAACTCGTTGAAAGCAGACCGTCTGGCATCCGCAGCCGGATTGTTGAAAGCAGAAATGGAACGCATGGGGTCACTGTTGATTCCCTGTGCACGGAAAACTTCCGTTCCAGCTGGCGGAGCACTGGCAGTGGATCGGGATGCATTTTCCGATTTGGTAACGGAACAAATCCGCTCCCATCCGCTGATTACGCTGGAAACTGCAACCATTGACGAAATCCCAGCGGGAAATGTAGTCGTTGCAACTGGCCCTTTAACAGAGGGAAAACTTGCAGAGCAAATCGAACAGCTTTGCGGTACACGGCTGCGTTTTTTTGATGCGGCTGCACCGATTGTCAAGTATGAAAGTCTGGATGCGGAAAAAGTCTTTTTCGCTGCCCGTTATGGCAGAGGAACGGCGGACTATATCAACTGTCCGATGAATCAGGAAGAATACGAGGCATTTTATGAGGCTCTGGTCAACGCAGAACGGGCAGAACTCCACGACTGCGACAAGAACTTTTTCCGAGTCTATGAAGGCTGTATGCCGATTGAGATTCTGGCATCCCGTGGGAAAGATACCATGCGGTTTGGACCTCTGAAGCCAGTTGGATTGACCGACCCTCGTACTGGTCACCGTCCGTATGCAGTCATTCAGCTGCGGCGAGAGAATCAGGAAGGGACGATGTACAACATTGTCGGCTTCCAGACCAACTTGAAATTTGGCGAACAAAAACGGGTCTTTTCCATGATTCCGGGCTTAGAGCACGCAGAATTTGTGCGGTATGGTGTGATGCATCGGAATTCTTTCCTGGACAGCCCACGGCTGTTGGGGGCAGATTATGCCCTTCGCAGCAATCCAAATTGTTTCTTTGCAGGGCAGATGACGGGCGTGGAAGGCTATATTGAATCCGCAGCCAGCGGTATTTTAGCTGGTCAGAACTTAGCACGCCGGATGCAGGGCAAAGCCCCGCTGATTTTGCCGAGAGAAACCATGATGGGGGCATTGGCTGCCTATATCAGTGATGAAACGGTTGCACAGTTCCAGCCGATGGGCTGCAATATGGGCATTCTGCCAGAACTGCCGGAACGCATTCGAGATAAGAGAGAAAAATATCAGGCATATGCGGATCGGGCATTGGCAGCATTGGATGCCTATTTGCAGCAGACTGCGGAGAACACAACCGAGGGGGAAGGGCAATGAATATTTTAATCGATGCATTCGGTGGCGATCATGCACCGCTGGAGGTCATCCAGGGTGCTGTTCGTGCTGTGCAGGAACTGGGTGTGACCGTCACACTGGTTGGAGCAGAAAACCAGATTCGCCAGTGTGCAGAAGAACATCATCTCTCACTGGACGGACTGCAAATTCTGCACGCTCCGGCAGTGTTCGACATTCATGAAGAGCCGAGCACCCTGCTGAAACAGCATGCAGATAGTTCGATGGCAGTTGGAATGCAGGCACTGCATGACGGAAACGGAGATGCTTTTGTTTCTGCCGGCAGCACCGGTGCTTTGCTGATGGGTGCAACGTTTCTGGTCAAGCGGATTCGGGGCGTAAAACGAGCAGCCTTAGCACCGATTCTTCCGACAGCAACAACACCATTTATGTTATTGGATGCCGGAGCAAACAACGACTGCCGCCCGGAAATGCTGGTGCAGTTTGCCGTGATGGGCAGTGCCTATATGGAACGGGTCATGGGCATTCCACAGCCAAAGGTGAAATTGTTGAATGTTGGAGCGGAGGAAACCAAGGGCAGAGAGTTGGATTTAGAGGCATACCGCCTCTTAGAACAAGCTCCGGTGCATTTTTGTGGAAACGTAGAAGCACGGGAATTGCCGTTTGGAGTAGCGGATGTGGTCGTTGCCGATGGATTTACGGGAAACATCGCCTTGAAACTGTATGAAGGCATGGGAAAATTCATGGGCAGCCAGTTGAAAGAAAATATTTTTGCCGGAGCAAACGGAAAATTGTCCGCACTTTTGGTGTTGCCGAAAATCAAAGCCCTGACCAAAAAGATGGACTATAAAGCCGTAGGCGGTGCAATGATGCTGGGCGTTCAGAAACCCGTTGTGAAGGCTCACGGCAGTTCCGATGCAACTGCATTTTTCAATGCGATTCGGCAGGCGAGAGATTGCGTTGCCGGCGATATGATTGCAGCAATGACAAAGTTCATGCAGCAGGAACAAGTAAAAAAAGCGTAACAAGCGTTTTAGATCTTATATGATTACAGAAAGGATTGGGCAGATATGGAACAGGTGCATTTCGAGCAGTTTGAAACAGAAATTCGCTATCATTTTAAGAATCGTCATTTCTTAGTTGAGGCACTGTCACACTCCTCTTATGCCAATGAGAAGAAAAAGTGCCGCTGCAGCAACGAACGGCTGGAATTTTTGGGGGACAGCGTGCTTTCCATCGTCGTATCCTCTTATTTATTCCACCAGTTTCCGGAACTGCCGGAGGGCGAACTGACAAAACTGCGGGCATCTCTGGTTTGTGAGAAGGCGTTGCACGTCTTTGCACAGGAAATCCACTTGGGGGATTACTTGCTGTTGGGAAAGGGCGAAGAACATACTGGCGGCAGAATGCGTTCTTCAATTTTGGCAGATGCCTTTGAAGCCGTCATTGCAGCCATTTATCTGGATGGCGGCATGGAAGCCGCAGAACGGCATATTATGCGGTTTATTCCGAAGAATCTGGAACAGCGGGAATCGCTGGGATTCCGGGATTATAAGACGGCATTGCAGGAAGTCATTCAGAAGAATCCGGAAGAAAAAGTGGAATATGTCTTGGTGTCGGAGAGCGGCCCAGACCATGCAAAGGCATTTCAGGTGGAAGTCTGCTTAAATTCCAACGTGATTGGCGTTGGAACAGGCAGAAGCAAAAAGGCAGCCGAACAGATGGCAGCCAAAGAAGCCCTGCGGCTGATGGGCTATGAAAAATAAGGGCAACATCGCCATATTTGTTCCGCATGCAGGCTGTCCGCATCAGTGCAGTTTCTGCGACCAGCGGAAAATCAGTGCAGCACAGCAGATTCCAACTTTGGAACAGGTGCAGGAAATTTGCCGGCAGGCAATTGCACATCCACGCCGACCAAAACAATTGGAGATTGCCTTTTTTGGCGGCAGTTTTACAGCCATTCCGGAAAAAGAACAAAATGCCCTGCTGGAAGCAGTACAGCCATTTTTAGCGATGGAGGGCGTGACAGGGATTCGAATTTCCACCCGTCCCGACTGCATTACACCGGAGATTTTGCAGCGATTGCAGCAGTTTCATGTGACCGCCATTGAACTGGGAGCACAGAGCATGCAGGATGCGGTCTTGCAAAAAAATCATCGGGGTCACACCGCACAAGATGTGCGGAATGCTGCAAAGTGGATTACAGCTGCTGGCTTTTCGCTGGGACTGCAAATGATGATCGGCTTGGACGGCAGCACGCCGGAGCAGGAACGGAAAACTTTGCAGGAGTTGCTTGCCCTGCATCCGGACACCCTGCGAATTTATCCTCTGGTTGTGCTGAAAGGAACGGAATTAGCGGAACGGGTGCAGAATGGCAGCTTTGTCCTGTATGACTGGGAAACCGTTCTGGAACTCTGTGCCGATGCCCTCTGTGCGTGTCGGCAGCAGGGTGTGCGAGTCATTCGCTGCGGACTGCATGCAGAAGATACGGTGCAGTCAGAAGCCGTTGCTGGATTCTATCATCCGGCATTTCGGGAATTGGTGGAATCTCGGCTATGTTTACGGGTTCTCAAACAGTGGATGCAGCAACATCCGCAGGAAACCATGGCAGAAGTACAGGTTGCTCTCGGTTGGAGCAGTCGGGTTGCCGGACATCATGCCTGCAATCGGGCAGCCTGTCGGGAAGCTGGGGTTTCGTTGCGAATCATAGAAACAGCAGCCATTCCGGCAGGAATGCTGCAAATCGGAAAGGACGGATACGATGTTTTTCAAATCGCTGGAACTGCAAGGATTTAAGTCCTTTCCGGATCGGGTGAAACTGGAATTTGAACAGGGCTTGACCGCCGTGGTTGGGCCAAACGGCAGCGGAAAAAGCAATATCGGCGATGCGATTCGCTGGGTATTGGGGGAACAGTCCACGAAGCTGCTGCGTGGAAATCGCATGGAAGATGTTATTTTCTCCGGAACAAAACGCCGGAAACCGTCTGGATTTGCTGCTGTTACCATTCAGCTGGATAACCAAACCGGTCTGTTTGGGGAATCCTACGGGGAAACGATTGCCATTACCCGAAAGCTTTACCGCAGCGGAGAAAGTGTCTATCAGATTAACGGGAAAGCCGTTCGTCTGAAAGACGTGCAGGAACTGCTGATGGATACTGGCATGGGGCGAGATGGCTATGCGATTATCGGACAGGGACGCATTGCGGAAATTGTCAGTGCTCGCAGCACCGATCGCCGGGAGTTGTTTGAAGAGGCAACGGGTGTTTCTAAGTTTCGCTATAAACGGGAAGAAGCCGAGCGAAATTTACAGGCTGCACAGGAGAATTTAGTGCGGTTGCAGGATATTGCAGCGACCTTAGAGGGCAGAGTCGAACCGCTCCGCCAGCAGGCAGAAGTTGCCAAGCAGTTTTTGAAGCTGTCAGAACAGCAGAAAAAATTAGAACTTTCGCTCTGGATGCAGCAGCTGACTGGTTTAGATCAAGAAAAAGCTGCCCTGCGAGATACGCTCTTACAGGCACGGGGGAATGAACAGAATGCTGCATTGGACTTGAAGCAGGCGGATGCGTTGCTACAAGAACAATATCGGGAGATGCAGCAGACAACGGTTCGGATTCAGAATCTACGGGAATCGGTACAGCAGGCAGAAGAAACCGCTGCTCAGACACAGGCAGACCTTGCGGTCTGTGCGAATGAACAACAGCACAACGAACAGCGGCTGATACAGGTTGTACAGCAGCAAAAAGATGCTGCTGCAGCGGAACAAACTGCTACAGAACAGCTGCAAACGCAGCAGGCAGCCATACAGACCTTACAGGAGCAAAAAGCCACCGCCGTCAAAGCCTGTCAGGAACAGGAGCAGTTACAGAAAGAACTTGCCAAGCAGCTGGCAGCTGCAGCCGCAGCCGTAAAAGAAGCAGAAACCAAGCTGCGTACCAGCTACGGCAATCAGAACCATTCCTTTGCAAGGGCAGAATCCCTTGCCGCACAAATCGAAACGATACAGGCACAGACGGTTTCGCAGACTGCACAGGCAGCCGCTTTGCAGCAGCAATTGCAGGCAGCCGCTGAAACGGAACAGCAGACGATAGACGCTGTTTCGGCAGCAGTCGAGGCGGAAACAGCGGTGCGTGTGGCGTTAGAGGCGGCACAGCAGCAACACAAAACCCTTGCAGCCCATCTGGAACAGCAGCAAGTACAAAATGCCCAGCGGCAGATGCAGTTGCAGACTGCTCAGCAGCGGTTGCAGTTGTTGCAGGAGATGGAACACAACATGGAGGGCTATGCAGGCAGTGTCAAGGCAGTTTTGCAGGCAGAGCACGGCAAGCCACATGGTGTATATGGAACGGTTTCGCAACTGTTGACGACAGAATCTCGGTATAGTCTGGCAATTGAAACAGCTTTAGGCGGAGCGATGCAAAATATTGTTGTTGCAGATGAAACCGCAGCCAAGGACTGGATTCGCTACCTGAAAACAAAACGAGCCGGACGGGCAACCTTCCTGCCCTTGACTGCTATTAAAGGGCAGGTGTTGAAAGAATCCGCAGTCTTGCAGGAAACAGCAGTCATCGGTTTGGCGTGCGATTTGGTGCAGTATGATGCAAAGTTTCAGAATATTGTGTTCTCTTTGCTGGGACGGATTGTAATTGCAGAAAATCTGGACGATGCCACCCGACTGGCACAGCGGTATGGCTACCGTTTCCGCATCGTCACGCTAGATGGACAAGTGATTAACGCCGGCGGTTCGTTTACAGGCGGTTCTTCCCAGAAAAAAGGTGGAATCCTGACCCGAAAGAATGAACAGCTTGCCTTACAGCAGACCATTCAGCAGTTACAGGAACAGGTGCAGGCAGATGCAGAGCAATTCCGCCAGCAGAAAGCTGCCGTACAAAAGCAGCTGGAACAGGTGCAAACATTGCAAAATCAGTTGCACCACGAGCATGCAGAACAATTATTGGCGGCTGCCCGTGCGGAAACTGCAAAGAAGCAGTTCCAGCAGCTGCAACAACAGCTTTCAGAACGGCAGCAGCAACGAAAGCAGCTGTCAGAACAAGTGGCAGTGTTACAACAGCAGCACGCAACTGCAAAGGCAGAATGGGAGCGGGTGCAGGCAGATTTGACTGCCCTACAAGTACAGCAGCAAGAAGCCAAACAGCAGCAGGAAACCTTGTCTGCGGAACAAGCAGCTGTTCGGGAACAGCTGACCACCCGTCAGATTGCAGCGGCAAAGCTGGAGCAGGCATATTTGAGTCAACAGCAGCAGATTGCAGAACAACAAGAGCGGTTGCAGCAATGTAAACAGCAGAAACAGCAATTGACAGAAGCAGAAGCGGCTTGCCAAGAACAGGCGGTTCAATTGCAGCAGCAGGAACAGGAACTGCAAACCAAGCTGACGACCTGTCGGGAACAGATGACCCAACACCGCAAGACCATTGAACAGCTGCAACGGATTCACACAGAACAGGAACAGCGGATTCGTCAGCAGCAAGAGGGCATTCGGGAGTTAAGTGCTGCACGGGAACGGGCAGCGGCAGAAGTTGCCCAGCTGGAAACAAAACAACATACACTGGAACAGCAGCGTGACCGGATTGTGCAGCAGATGCGAGAACAATATGATGTGACGTTATCGGAAGCCAATCAGCTGGCAGAGCCGATTTCCAATGAATTGCTTGCCAAGCAGCAGTTGGAAACGCTCCGCCGACAGATTCGGTCGTTGGGGCATGTCAATGTGTCTGCGATCGAAGAATATCAGGAAGTTTCCAAGCAGTGGGAATTTTTATCCGCACAGTTGCAGGATGCCACGCAGGCAAAACAAGAACTGGAAACGCTGATTGTACAGCTGACCGCAGAAATGCAACGAATCTTTACAGAACGATTTTCCGGGATCAATCAGGCATTTCAGGAGATTTTCCGGGAACTGTTTGACGGTGGCGAAGCATCGCTATCCTTGTCTGATCCGGATGATGTGTTGCATTCTGGCATTGAAATTCAGGTTGCACCGCCCGGAAAAGTGATTAAAAATCTAATTGCTCTCTCCGGCGGGGAACAGTCGTTCGTTGCCATTGCGATTTATTTCGCCATTTTGCGGCAGCGTCCAACGCCGTTCTGTATTATGGATGAAATTGATGCGGCACTGGATGAGGGCAATGTACGGCGGTATGTGCAGTATTTGCAGCGGTTTCGGGATACAACGCAGTTTATTTTGATTACCCATCGGCGGATGGCAATGGAAGCGGCAGATGCTCTATATGGTGTGACGATGCAGGAAGATGGTATCTCTCGTTTGCTGCATATGGAACAGGTACAAGAAGCGGAAGCATAAAAACCAGAAGAAAGGGTGTTGAACATGGGCTTTTTTGGAAGAAAGAAGGACAAAGAAAAAGAGAAAGAAAAGAAAGGCGGTCTGTTCGGCTGGATGAAGCGGAAACAGGCAGACGAGCCGGAACGAGAAGAACAGATTGTGGAACCAGAACCGGAAACAGATACCGATGACGTTGCAGCACAGATGCTGGCAGAGCGAGAGGCAGCCCGTCAGGCAGAAACAGAACAGTGGCGAGAAGAAGCAGAAGCAGAAATTGCAGCTGACCAAGCGGAAGCAGCTGCACTTGCTGCAAAGGCAGCACAGGACGAGTTGCTGACAGAAGAGGAAGATTCCGAAGCGGATGCGGAGGACGAAGACGACGAAGAGCCGATTGCTGTAACATTCCAGCCGGAAGAAGCTGAGTCAGAAGCAGAAGAAGCCGAACCGGAAACGGTAAAAGTTGAGCCGGAAGAAGTTGCAGAACCGGAAACCGTAGAACCTGAGCCGGAAGCAGTTGCAGAGCCGGAAACCGTGGAAACCGAACCGGAAGCAGTTACAGAGCCGGAAACCGTGGAAACCGAACCGGAAGAAGTTGCAGAACCGGAAACCGTAGAACCTGAGCCGGAAGAAATTGCAGAACCGGAAACCGTAGAATCTGAACTGGAAGAAGTTGCAGAGCCGGAAACCGTGGAAACCGAACCGGAAGAAATTGCAGAACCGGAAACCGTAGAAACTGAACCGGAAGAAGTTGCAGAACCGGAAACAGAAGAAGTTGAGCCGGAAGAAGTCGCAGAGCCGGAAACAGAAGAATCTGAATCGGAAGAACTCGACGAAACAGAAACAGAAGCATCCGAACCAGAAGAACCCCAAGAACCAGAAAAGAAGAAAAAAAAGGGATTCTTTGAAAAGATTCGGGATGGTCTGCGGAAAACCAAGGATTCTGTCATTGCAAAAATGCAGTTGGTTTTGAATGCCTTTACCAAGATTGATGAAGACTTATTCGATCAGCTGGAAGAAACCATGATTATGGGCGATATGGGGGCAGAAACCTCGATTGAAATCTGTGACCAGCTCCGCAAGCGAGTGAAAGAACGTGGTATCACTGACCCGAAACAAATTATGGGACTGATTCAGGAAATCATCGGTGAAATGCTGGGTGAAGACCAGACGTTACAGTTACAGACCAAGCCGTCTGTAATTATGGTGATTGGTGTCAATGGTGCTGGGAAAACAACCACCATCGGCAAGCTGTGCCATCAGCTGAAAGAGGACGGCAAGAAAGTTATCGTTGCCGCAGCCGATACCTTCCGGGCTGCTGCCATCGACCAGCTGGAAGTCTGGACAGACCGGGCAGGCGTTGAATTGGTGAAACACGCAGAGGGTTCTGACCCGGCAGCAGTTGTCTATGATGCCATCGAAGCAGCAAAGGCAAGAAATTGTGATGTTCTGATTTGCGACACCGCCGGACGGCTGCACAATAAGAAAAATCTGATGCAGGAACTTGCAAAAATCAACCGTATCATTGAAAACAAAGCAGCTGGCTGTGATAAGGAAATCCTGCTGGTGCTGGATGCAACCACCGGACAGAATGCCGTCAATCAGGCACGGTTGTTCAAAGAAGTTGCAGACATTACCGGAATCGTTCTGACGAAACTGGATGGCACTGCCAAGGGCGGTATCATTGTTTCCATCAAGAACGAACTGGAAATTCCAGTCAAGTTAATTGGAGTCGGCGAAAAGATAGATGACTTGCAGCCATTCCATGCGAGAGATTTTGTCAACGCCCTGTTTGAAACGGAGGAACGAAAGTAATGCAGAAAGAAACTTTGATTCTTGCATCCAACAACGCTGGAAAACTGCGGGAGATGCGGGAAATTTTAGAGCCATTCGGGCTGGAAGTCCGTTCACAGAAAGAAGCTGGTTTTACCGCAGAAGTTGCGGAAACAGGCACAACCTTTCAGGAAAATGCCATCATAAAGGCAAAGGCTGTGCAGGAAGCTTTGCACTGTGCCGTGCTGGCGGATGACAGCGGATTGATGATTGATGCACTGGATGGTGCACCGGGTGTTTATTCGCATCGCTTTGCCGGAGAGCAGGCAACCGATGAAGACCGCTGCAATCTCGTATTGGAGAAGTTGCAGGGTGTTCCGACTGAACAGCGAACCGCTCGGTTTGTCTGTGCGATTTGTTACCTTACCGCAGACGGCGAACAGCATTGTTTTGCGGGCGTTTGCGAGGGCATCATTGGAACAGAGCCGAAGGGCGAAAATGGGTTCGGTTATGACCCGGTATTTGTCGTTGGGAACAAGACAATGGCAGAGATGACAGAAGCAGAAAAGAATGCAATTAGCCATCGTGGAAAAGCATTGGCAGCCTTACAGGCATATTTGAAAGGAGAATAAATTTATGTTGACCAGTAAACAGCGTGCAACCCTGCGGGGGATTGCCAGCAGCTATGAAACCATCTTGCAGGTGGGAAAGAACGGCATCGGGGAAACTTTGATTCAGCAGGTTTCCGATGCTCTGCGGAAACGGGAACTGATTAAACTGCACGTTCTGGAAAATTCAGAACTGAGTGCCAGAGAAGCAGCCGAACAGCTGGCAGAAGCAACAGAATCCGAAGTGGTACAGGTAATTGGCAGCCGCTTTGTGCTCTATAAGCGGAATCCAAAAAAGCCGGTTATTGATTTGAAGTAATGCGGCGGATTGGAATCTTTGGCGGCAGTTTTAACCCGATTCACAATGGACACTTGCACCTTGCCAAGACTGCAATGGAACAGTTTTCGCTCGACCATGTGTTATTCATGCCGACTTATATTTCTCCATTTAAGCAGAATGCAGCGGATGTTGCGGATGGCGTGCACCGACTGGCGATGTGCCGGCTGGCAATTGCTCCATATCCCTGCTTTTCTGTGAGCGATTACGAATTGCAGCAGAAAACCGTCAGCTATACGATTCACACGATTTCCGCCTTGCGGCAGGAATGGACAGATGTGGAACTGGTTTTGCTGATGGGGAGTGATATGCTGCTGCAATTTCAAAACTGGTATCGCTGGCAGGAACTGTTGACCATGACAGAACTGGGTGTGATTGCACGGGAAACAGATGACCGAGCAGTACTGGAGCAGGCAGCACAGGAACTTTCGGCATATGGTACGATTCAGCTTTGCTGTGACCGGGTTCTTCCGATATCGTCTACAAAAATTCGGGAAATGCTGAAAAAAAATCAGGATTGTACTTGCTATTTACCGGAAAACGTAGTAAAATATATTGTATTCCATCAGTTGTATCAGCGGACGGAAGAGAAAGAAAACGGCAAAAGAAAGCAAGGGAATTTCGATGGCAAAAGAATCTGTGATTGAAAAGATGAAACATAAAATGCAGCCACCGCCGCCGAAAGAAGTTTCGATTTCAGAGGCGACCGAATCCATGCGGAAAGTGCTGGAAAAACAGGTCAGTGAAGAAACGATGCGAAAAGAGCGGTATGAACACTCTGTGCGGGTTGCAGCAGAATGCAAGCGGCTGGCACAAATTTACCATGTCAATGAAGATTTGGCAGAGTTTGCCGGCATGGTGCACGACATCTGCAAGGACATGAAAGCGGACGACCAGAAAGCATTGATGGAAGCTGGAAAGGACGACCTGGACATCACGGAAGAAGAATGGAACACCAAAAAGCTCTGGCACGGCATTGCGGGTGCACAGCTGATGCGGCAGAAATACTGCATGAACAATCAGCATGTATTGGATGCCATCCGGTATCATACGGTTGCAAGAAAAGGCATGACGCCATTGGAGCAGATTGTCTATCTGGCAGATATGACAGAGGCAGGACGGAACTTTATTGATGTTCATACATTGCGGGCAGCCGTCAATCAAAATTTGAATCTCGGCATGTACTACGCCCTGAAAATTTCGATTGCAAACGTATTGGATAAAGGCGGCTTGCTGCCTCGTCATACGATTGAAGCTTACAATCAGTATGTGCAGATTGTGGCAGGAATGAAGGATTGAGCAGGAAGAGAAAGGGGTTTCCAGAGATGGCGAAAAAACGGCAGACGAAGAAAAGCCAGAAAAATACCAAGAAGAAAGATTTGTTTGTTATGATCGGTTCGATTGCCCTGACCGTTGTGTTAGTGGTAACGATGATTTTAAATGCACCGATTATTGATTACCGGACAATTACGAACGGAACGATGAGTACCCGGCAGATTTCGATTATGAAGTATTTTAAGGTCTGGCAGCCGTTGGTACAGAAAGAAGGAACACTCCAGAAACCGGTCAATACGGATGCCTCTGCTCTGAATCTGAAAGAAGATACAGATGATGCAGACCCAAAAGATGACGGGCTGGATTTGGATCAGATTGTCGAAGGACAATATACCGTGCTCTTTATGGGAATGGATGAGAGCGGAAAACTGGCGGATGTCAACTGGATTTTTCAGTTTGACATTTTTGCAGGAACGATGAATGTCCTGCAAATTCCGAGAGATTGCTATATGCCAGCGTATGCGAACACCTCTACCAATAAGTTCAACAGCATCTATGGAACAGGGCAGGATGAAACGGTCACACCGATTCAGCGTGCAGTCAATGCCATTCAGGAGAGTTTCGGCTTGGTGATTGACTGTTATGTCAAGCTGAGCTGTACGGATATTGCAAACATTGTGGATTCCATCGGCGGTATTCCGATTGACCTGCCGGAAGAAATCATGTATGAAGCAGATAAAGTTCTGAAACCCGGAAAGCAGACGCTGAACGGACAGCAGGCAGAATGGTTTGTTCGATTCCGTCGGGAATACGATGAGGGCGATATTGGACGTGTAAAGGCACAGCGAATTTTCTTGGCAGCAGCCATGCAGAAATTGTTGGATATGAGCCAGACGGAATTGATGTCGGCGATGCAGAAAATCTATAAGAATGAATGGATTGCAACGGATTTATCGCTGGAACAAATCAGCATGCTGGCAGATTTTGCCGCAAAGCGATTGACCATGGACGGCGTAAATGTCTATATGGTTCCGGGCGAGGGCATCATGTACGAGGGGCAGGCAGTTTATTCGATTCATAAGACCGAAGCGATTGACCTCATCAACGAATATTTCCGCCCGTATCAGAACGAAATGTATTATGATGAGAGTACCATTGTGGAACTGGTTGATGAGAGCAATTATATTGACACCTATTCGGATACAGAAGAAAATCTGGGCGACATCCACAACGGAGATACTGAGGATGGAAAACAGAATATTTACAGCAATGGAAACTAAAGAAAACCACCATCAACACGAAAGGATTATCATTTCATGGAGCAGAAAGCAGTATTAGAAGCAATTGTAAAAGCATTGGACAGCAAGCGTGCCGAAGATATTCAGGTCATCGGTGTGAAGAATCTGACGATTTTAGGCGATTACTTTGTCATTGCCAACGGTACGAGTACCACGCACACCAAAACGCTGGCAGACGAAGTAGAATACCAGATGACAAAGCTGGGCATCGAACCGCTGCACCGGGAGGGCAGAGGAAACGGCTCAAACTGGATTGTATTGGATTATAATGATATTATTATCCATGTGTTCTATAAGGAAACCAGAGCATTCTACCAGCTGGAACGGCTTTGGGCAGACGGCGAAAAGATGGATGTAACTGCATGGTTAAAGGAAGACTAATGCGGTAAAAAAGGAGGCATTTTCTATGGAAAACGGAAAGAAAATGATTACAGTTGTTGGAGCATACATGATTTTAAAGGGCATTTTGAATCTGATTTTGGGATTCAGTGCCAGCAATGTGGTTTCCCTGCTGTTTGCAGCAGTTTTGATTTTTGCAATGCTGAAACGGATTCCATATAGCCAGTATGTAACAGCCATTTTTCTGGCACTGATTTTCTTGGTCAACTTGCCGGCGAACCTGTCGAATTTGGGCTCGAACTGGATTTATCTGGTGGAAGGCTTGCTGGATGTCGGTGCAGCTGCCATTTTGGCATTCCATAAAGATGTAAAAGATTATTTTGCAGGTTAATGCAAACCAATCTCATGAAAAAACAAGAAAGAGGATGAAGCAACTATGAGCAAATATGACTTTACTGCCATTGAAGCAAAGTGGCAGCGGTATTGGGCGGAGCATGACACGTTCCACGCAGAGGATGATTATACAAAACCGAAGTTCTATGCACTGGTCGAATTCCCGTACCCATCCGGTCAGGGTCTGCACATCGGACACCCAAGACCGTATACCGCAATGGATGTCGTTTCCAGAAAGCGGAGAATGGAAGGCTATAATGTTCTGTTCCCGATGGGCTGGGATGCATTTGGTCTGCCGACCGAAAACTATGCCATCAAGCATAAGATTCATCCGGCAATCGTAACCGCAAACAATGTTGCAAGATTTAAGTCGCAGTTGCAGGCACTGGGTATGTCCTTTGACTGGGATCGGGAAATCAACACCACTGACCCGAATTATTTCCATTGGACACAGTGGATTTTCTTGCAGATGTTCAAGAAAGGTCTGGCATACAAGAAAGAAACAGCGGTCAACTGGTGTACTTCCTGTAAGGTCGTTCTGGCAAATGAAGAAGTTGTTGGCGGCGTTTGCGAACGCTGCGGCGGCGAAGTTGTACAGAAAGTAAAATCTCAGTGGATGCTGAAGATTACAGAATATGCACAGCGGTTGCTGGATGATTTGGATGAAGTGGATTATCTGGAAAAGATTAAGACCGCACAGCGGAACTGGATTGGACGTTCTACCGGTGCAGAAGTAGACTTCCAGACCACTGCTGGTGATACCCTGAAAATCTATACCACTCGTCCGGATACCCTGTTTGGTGCAACTTATATGGTTATTTCTCCGGAACATCCGCTGATTGAAAAGTGGGCAGACAAGCTGGAAAATATGGATGAAATCCGTGCATATCAGGAAAAGGCAGCTAGAAAATCCGACTTTGAACGGACAGAAATGGCAAAGGAAAAGACGGGTGTTTGCCTGAAGGGTGTTCGTGGTATCAACCCAGTCAATGACAAGGAAATCCCGATTTTCGTTTCGGACTATGTTTTGATGAGCTACGGAACGGGTGCAATTATGGCAGTTCCGGCACACGATACCCGTGACTATGAATTTGCAAAGGTGTTCGACCTGCCGATTATCGAAGTAGTCAAGGGCGGCGATGTCACCAAGGAAGCCTTCACCGATTGTGCAACAGGTACAATGGTCAACAGCGGTTTCCTCGATGGTATGTCTGTGGAAGATGCAAAGGTAAAGATTAAGGGCTGGCTGGAAGCAACTGGCAAGGGCAAGTCCAAGGTCAACTATAAGCTGCGGGACTGGGTATTCTCTCGGCAGCGGTATTGGGGCGAACCGATTCCGGTTGTTTACTGCGACAAGTGCGGCTGGGTTGGATTGCCGGAGAGCGAACTGCCGCTGACATTGCCGGATGTAGAAAGCTATATGCCGACAGATACCGGAGAAAGCCCGCTGTCCACGCTGGAAAGCTTTATCAATACCACTTGCCCGAAGTGTGGCGGCCCTGCAAAGCGGGAAACCGATACCATGCCGCAGTGGGCAGGTTCGAGCTGGTATTATCTGCGTTACTGCGACCCGAAGAACCCGAACGGCATTGCCTCTAAGGAAGCACTGAATTACTGGATGCCGGTTGACTGGTACAATGGCGGTATGGAACACACCACTTTGCACCTGCTGTATTCTCGGTTCTGGCATAAGTTCCTGTATGATATTGGCGTTGTCAATACTAAAGAACCGTACAAGCGGAGAACTTCTCACGGTATGATTTTGGGCGAAGACCCAGACCATCCGGGCAAGTTCACCAAGATGTCCAAGTCCAAGGGCAATGTCATCAATCCGGACGATGTTGTCAAGGAATACGGTGCAGATACGCTGCGTCTGTATGAAATGTTTGTCGGCGACTTTGAAAAGGCTGCTCCGTGGAGCACCTCCAGCATTCGTGGATGCAAGCGGTTCTTAGACCGTATCTGGGCATTGCAGGATAACCTGATTGACGGCGATACCTATCGGGAACAACTGGTACGGAAGATGCACCAGACCATTCAGAAGGTTTCCAACGACATCGAAACCCTGAAGTTCAATACCGCCATTGCCGCTATGATGGAACTGTTGAACGAAATCACGGCAACTGGTTCGATTAACAAGGCAGAATTCCGGACATTGTTGATTCTGTTGAACCCGTTCGCTCCGCATATCACCGAAGAACTGTATGAAACCTACTGTGGCGGAATCCTGCACGAACAGAGCTGGCCGACTTATGACGAAGCACTCTGCAAGGAAGACACTATTGAAATCGTTGTACAGATTAACGGTAAGGTACGCTGCAAGATGAATATTGCAGTGGGTGCAGAAAAGGATGCTGTTCTGGAACAGGCTCTGGCAGAACCGAAGATTGCAGAAGCTGTTGCTGGAAAGCAGCTGGTGAAGCAGATATATGTACCAAATAAACTGGTTAATTTTGTTGCAAAATAACCAAAATTAAAAAAACTTCCGATAAGGCTTGACAAACCATTTTCTGTGTGTTATAATAAAACATATTTGAAATGCCGAACAGAAAACTGCGGATTTTTCGTGTGTTTCTGGATGGCTGCCATGCCGGAAACGGTGTGATAAAAACCAAGTTGATTGCTAAGGACAGATTGATGTAGTATCCCGAAGTTCCGATGTCGGGACCATCGGTGGTATAGGTCAGAAGCAGGGGAAACTTTGCGGATGATCAGCCTCTGCCGTGGCGGCAAAGGGAGGGAAATGTAAGTGGCAGAAGTTCGTGTTGGCAAAAATGAATCTCTGGATACCGCACTGAAGCGGTTTAAGAGATCTTGTGCTAAGGACGGCGTAATTGCTGAGGTTCGGAAAAGAGAACATTACGAAAAGCCTTCAGTAAAGCGTAAGAAGAAGTCTGAAGCTGCTCGTAAGCGGAAATATTAATTTTTGACGCAAACAGCACAGCGGACACACTTGAAAAAGTGTGTCCGTTTTTTTGTAAGACAAAACCGATTCGACTGTTTTTGACACGTTCAGAGGCAGGGATGCGGTATGATAAAAGCAGAACAACAAGAAAGGAGCGAAGCGATTGATGTTTCGGATAACAGCAGCACTGCGTTCCGTGTGCGATATTACCCCGACCATGTTGCAGCATTTCGGAATTCGAGGATTGCTGCTGGATTTGGATAATACCCTGACCACCCACGACAACCCCCGTCCGGCGGAAGGCGTGCTGGATTGGATTGCGGTCATGAAAGAAAATGGCATTGCGATGTGTATTGTATCCAACAACCATCCGCCCAGAGTCAAACCGTTTGCAGATTTATTGGGGCTGCCCTTTGTCTGTGAGGGAAAGAAACCGCTTTCAAAGGGATTTCGAGAGGCGAGAACTGTTATGGGACTTCCTTGGAAAGAACTGGCAGTGGTTGGCGACCAGATTTTTACGGATGTGCTGGGAGCAAATCTTAAACGGTTAAAATGTATTTTTGTCTTTCCGATTGCACACGAGCAAACTCGGTTTTTCCGGTTTAAACGGCGAATGGAAGTACCATTCCTTCCCCGTGAAATTTATCAAGAAGAGAAAGGAACACAATCATGAAAAATGTACTGGTTATCCATGGGCCAAACCTGAATTTGTTGGGAGAACGTGACCCGGCTTTTTATGGAAATGTGACATTCGATAAACTGAATGAAATGATTTTGGAGCGGGCAGAAGCACTCGGTCTGCACTGCGAAATTTTCCAGTCGAACCACGAAGGTGCAATTATTGACAAGCTGCAAGCCGCAAGAAAAACAATGGACGGCGTAGTCATCAATGCTGGAGCATATACGCATTATAGCTATGCGATTCATGATGCGATTGCAGATATGCAACTGCCGTGTGTCGAAGTACACATTAGCAATATTCAGGCAAGAGATGCATTTCGGTCGAAGTCCGTCATTGCACCGGTCTGCACCGGAACGATTGCCGGCTTTGGCATTAACAGCTATTTTCTGGCATTGCAGGCATTGGCAATGCTTTAATTATGGATGATAGAATTGCTTAGAAAGGGGCTTTTGACGATGACTCGGATGGAACAATTGATGCAGCGGCTGCCGGAGGGCATTGACTGTGCGTGGATTTCCGCAGATGTCAACCGCCGATATTTTACCGGAATGGCATCTTCTGCCGGAAATGTGATTTGCTTTCGGGATGGAGCATACTTGCTGATTGACTTTCGGTATATTGAAAAAGCAAGAGCATGTGTCAAGGATTGTCAGGTAATAGAACTGGAAAATCTGTCGGTACAGGTGGAAAATCTGTTGCAGCAGCACCACGCAACGACCATTGCAGTGGAATCCGCAGAAATGACCTTGCAGCAGTTTTCCAACCTGCAAAAGCGGTTTTCTCATCAGTATACTTGGGATACCAGCAATGTGCTGAGTGATGCGATTAAAGAATGCCGGATGGTAAAAACACCGGATGAAATCGAACAGATTCAGGCAGCCCAGCGAATTGCAGAAGCTGCCTTGCAGAATGTAATAGACTGGCTGCATGTAGGCGTAACAGAACGGGAAATTCAGAGAAAATTAGATTTCACGATGTTGGAATTGGGAGCAGAAGCAATGTCGTTCCCGACCATTGCCCTGACGGGTGCAAGAACTTCCATGCCGCATGGTGTGCCATCGGATGCAGCCGTACAGGCAGGGGACTTTGTGCTGATGGATTTTGGTGCAATGGTGAATGGCTATCACAGCGATATGACCCGAACGGTCTGCGTTGGAACACCAACCGAAAAGATGAAGAGCGTCTATGAAGTTGTTCGGCAGGCACAGGCAGCTGCCCTGCAAGCGGCTCGTGCTGGTATCACCGGAAAAGCATTGGATGCGATTGCAAGAGATATCATTACAGCGGCTGGCTATGGAAAACAGTTCGGGCATTCGCTGGGGCATGGCGTTGGAATGGACATTCACGAATATCCAAACGCTGCACCGTCTTCTCATGTATCATTAGAACCGGGAAATGTGGTTACTATAGAGCCAGGCATTTACCTGCCGGGAGAATTTGGCGTGCGGATTGAAGATTTCGTCGTCATTACAGAAACAGGCTGCCGAAATCTGACCGCAGTCACACCGGATTTGATTTGTATTCCAGCAAAATAAGCAAGAATTTCCTTTTTGTTCCGTTGGTTTGCTGGCAAGTGCAGCTGGTAAAGAAATTGATCGGGAAACCTTGTGAAATGATTGCTTTGCAGGTGAAAATAAGCCTTGACAGATTGCATGATTCTGTGCTATTATAAAGCTACCTTCTATGGATTGTGATAGATAGAAGAACATTTTGAAACCATGCAATATTCAGAAAGGATGAAGTGATACCATGAATCCATCTTATAAACGCCGTTTGTGCGGCATTTTGGCAGCTGCTTGCATGCTGACAGCAGCAACTGTTCCGGCAGTTTCACCGGTTTTCTCACAGGTTTCCTTGTCTGTAGCAGCAGCAGAGGAAACGGATTTTTATAAGGGCTTGAAATATTTGAAATACAGTGATTATGCAGAAGTCATTGACTGCGACCAGACCCGTACGACCATTAAAATTCCGTCTTCCATTGGCGGTTTGCCAGTGCGAGTGATTGCAGAGCGTGCTTTTTACGGTTGTAAGAGTCTGGAAACGGTAACAGGTGGCGGAAATGTGCAGGTAATTGCTCCAAATGCCTTTTCTTCCTGCACCTCTCTGACTAGCATCGGAGCAATGGACTCCTTGCAGTCCATCGGAAGTTCTGCCTTTTCGGATTGTGTTTCCCTGAGTAATATCCCATCTTCGCAATCGCTGAAGAGCATCGGCGACCTTGCCTTTTTCAACTGTGTATCGTTGCAGAGCGTTGCCATTCCAGCAACCTTGACAACACTGGGAGAAAATGTATTTGGAGATTGCACCAGCTTGCAGACGTTTGCGGTTGAAAATGGAAACACATCATTTTCTGTTGAAAATGATGTGTTGATGAATGCCGAAAAGACAACGCTGTTCTGCTATCCGCCTGCAAAAACGGGAACAACCTATTCCGTACCAAATACGGTTACAGAAATCGCACCGTATGCGTTTGCTTCTGCTGCGGATTTGACAGATGTAACGCTGCCAACGGGCTTGCAGACCATTGGAGCGTGGGCATTTTCTCAGACGAAACTTACTTCCATTACCATTCCAAATACAGTAACAACGATTGGAAGCTATGCGTTCTGTAATGCAGCATCTTTGAAGCAAGTACAGTTGCCGAACAGCTTGCAGGAATTGCAGGCGGCTGCATTCTGGGGCTGTTCGTCTTTGGAGCAGGTAACCTTGCCGAATACCTTGCAGGAGATTCCGGTCTATGTATTTTATGGCTGTACCGGCTTGCAGAAACTAACTGTTCCATCCAGCGTGCAGACCATTGCCAGCGAAGCCTTTCAGGGAATGTCTCAAAAAATCACCGTTGCCTGCTATCAGAATTCTTATGCAGAAACCTATTTCCAGAAAATCATTTCAAGTGATAACGCACAGGGACGGGAATCTCGCTATACTTTGCAGACCATGGAAGCACCAGTTATTTTAAAGGGTGACCCAAATCAGGATGGGGAAGTCAATGTTGCAGATGCAGTTTTTGTCTTGCAGTATTATGCACAGAAAGCAGCTGGCAATCCAGTTTCCGTAATAGAAGCCGTTTATCAGGCGATGAACGTAGATGACAGCAGCGACGAGATTGATGTTGCGGATGCCGTGAAAATTCTGACCTACTATGCAAAGAAGGCAGCTGGACAAGAGCCAGACTGGAATTTCTAATCGGATTGAAAAAAATTTATGGAAAAGGCTTGCAAAACGCCGAAATCTGTAGTATAATAAAATATATACCTGTGCTTTCTGTCCGGAGGACAGCGGCAACAGAACAGGAGATAGAAACAAACAATCACGGAGGTTTAATTTTATGATTTCAGCAGGCGATTTCAGAAACGGTGTCACCTTTGAACTGGACGGCAACGTTGTACAGGTTATTGAATTCCAGCACGTAAAGCCGGGTAAGGGTGCTGCATTCGTTCGTACCAAGTATAAGAATGTCATCACTGGTGCAGTGGTAGAACGTTCTTTCAACCCGACTGATAAGTATCCGACCGCTTACATTGAACGGAAGGACATGCAGTATCTGTATGAAGATGGCGGTCTGTATTACTTCATGGACATGGAAACCTACGAACAGCTGCCGATTGATGGCAAGAAGCTGGGCGATGCATTCCGGTTCGTAAAAGAAAACATGGAAGTTAAGGTTCTGTCCTATAAGGGCAACGTATTCGGTGTAGAACCGCCGTTCTTTGTAGAACTTGAAGTAACTGAAACCGATCCGGGCTTCAAGGGCGATACTGCAACCAACGCAACCAAGCCGGCAACACTGGAAACTGGTGCAGAAATCAAAGTTCCGCTGTTTATCAACACTGGCGACAAGATTCGGATTGACACCAGAACCGGCGAATATATGGAACGTGCATAAGAATCGAGCTCGATTCTTGGCATAAATACAGGTACATGGTATCTGTGAAAAAACAGTCTGTTTCAGCAATGGACAAAAGAAAAGAAAGAGGGCGGAGCATATGAATTTGAGTGACAAGATGTCTTATCTGAAGGGCTTAGTAGACGGCATGGAACTGGACTTGACCACAAAAGAAGGCAAAGTTCTGGGTCAGCTGCTGGACGTGCTTCAGGAAACGGTTTTGTATGTAACGGATTTACAGGATCAGGTAGATGAACTGACAGAACTCTGCGAATCTCTGGACGAAGACCTCGGCGACGTGGAAGATGCAGTCTTTGGCGACGAAGAGGATGATGAAGACGAAGCAGACGAGTTTGAAGACGATGACGATGATTATGATGATGACGACGATGATATGTATGAAGCAGTATGTCCGAATTGTCAGAATACGATTGTATTGTCAGATTCTGTTCTGGATGAAGGCACGATGCATTGTCCGTGCTGCAACGAATTGCTGGAATTTGATTACAGCGATTTGACCATGGATGATTTGGAACACAAAGAAGAGGATGCAGAAGATGCAGAATCGGAAACAGAACCAGAAGCATAAATGACATCCATTGGAATCTGCACAGAAAACATGTAAGAAAAAATAAGCTGACAGATTGTTGTCGGCTTATTTTTTTAGAGTGAAATATCACAAAGTTGACAACCGCATCTTTTCCAATGAGGCAGCGATTTGCCCAGTTACTGCTTAAGATATTTTAAAAATTAGAGAAAATTGTACAAAAAATCGTATGGAAAATGGGTTGTATTTTCAAAAATTGCGTGGTATAATAAAATTACGATTATTTTTATGAAAGAGAGGGAAAATTGTGTTTCCAATCATCGAAAAAACCGTGTTGAATCCATCGGTTGTTAAAATCAAGCTGGATGCACCACTGATTGCAAAAAAAGTATTACCGGGGCAGTTTATCATTTTCCGGATTGACGAGTACGGAGAACGTGTTCCGCTGACGGTTGCCGATTATGACCGGGAAGCCGGAACAATTACGCTGATTTTCCAGATTGTCGGTCATACGACCGAACGGCTCGCTGCTCTGAACGCTGGCGATTCCATTCTGGACTTGGTAGGACCTTTGGGTGTGGCAACTGAAATTCCGGAGGGCGTAGAATCTGTTTGTGTTGTTGGCGGCGGCGTTGGATGTGCAATTGCGTATCCGCAGGCAAAGCAGCTGTTCCACATGGGCAAAAAGGTAGATGTCATTGCTGGTTTCCGGAGCAAGGATATTGTCATTCTGGAAGACGAATTCCGGCAGTGCAGTGACAACCTGTTCCTCTGTACCGATGACGGCACATATGGACAGAAAGGTTTTGTTACCAACGTGTTGCAAGAACAGATTGATGCCGGAAAGAAATATGATATGGTCATTGCGATTGGTCCAATCCCGATGATGAAATTTGTTTCTAAGGTAACTGAACCGTATGCAATCCCGACAATCGTTTCCCTGAATCCAATCATGGTAGATGGTACAGGAATGTGCGGCGGATGTCGTGTCACCGTAGATGGTCAGATTCGGTATGCCTGTGTGGATGGTCCGGACTTTGATGGTCATAAGGTAGACTATGACGAATTGATGCGGCGTGGCGGAACGTATCGGGAACAAGAACACGCATGTAGAATGATGAATGCGGAAGTAAAATAAGGAAAGGAGTATCGTTTCCGATTGGAAGCGATGAAAAACGCAATGGCAAAACCAAATATGGCATTGGAAAAAGTGCCGATGCCGGAACGAGATCCAAAAGAACGGGCAACTTGTTTTGAAGAAGTTGCAACAGGATATACGCCAGAAATGGCAATGGAAGAAGCAACTCGCTGTCTGAACTGCAAGGCAAAGCCTTGTGTTGCAGGATGTCCGGTTGGCGTTCGTATCCCAGAATTTATTCAGCAGATGGCAGCTGGAAATTTCTTAGAAGCTTATCAGATTATCACCTCCACCAACAGCCTGCCGGCAGTCTGCGGAAGAGTCTGTCCGCAGGAATCGCAGTGTGAGGGCAAGTGTGTCCGTGGCAAGAAGGGTCAGCCGGTCGGAATCGGTCGTCTGGAACGGTTTGCCGCAGACTATGCGAGAGAACACGGAAACTTGCAGGCAAAACCCGTTGCACCAAACGGGCACAAGGTTGCTGTTGTTGGCGGTGGCCCTGCTGGTCTGACCTGTGCTGGCGATTTGGCACGGCTGGGCTATCAGGTAACCATTTTTGAAGCATTTCAGGTTGCTGGCGGTGTTCTGATGTATGGCATTCCGGAATTCCGTCTGCCGAAGAGCATCGTACAGAAAGAAGTAAAAACACTGGAAGAACTGGGTGTTGAAATCCGTCCAAATATGGTAATTGGCAAGATCCTCTCCATTGATGAACTGATGGAAGACGGCTATGAAGCAGTATTTGTTGGTTCTGGTGCAGGTCTGCCTCGGTTCATGGGCATTCCGGGCGAATCGCTGGTTGGTGTTTGCTCTGCAAACGAATATCTGACCCGAATCAACCTGATGAAGGGCTATCGGGAAGAATATGATACACCAGTGATAAAGTCCAAGGCAGTTGCAGTCGTTGGCGGCGGAAATGTTGCAATGGACGCTGCAAGAAGTGCATTGCGGATGGGTGCAGAACATGTTTATATTGTTTACCGCCGTTCCGAAGCAGAAACGCCGGCAAGAAAAGAAGAAGTACACCACGCAAAGGAAGAGGGCGTAGAGTTCCTGAACCTGAACAATCCGGTAGAAATTCTGGGCGATGAAAAGACTGGCAGAGTCAACGGCATGAAGTGCATCAAGATGGAACTGGGCGAACCGGACGAAAGCGGCAGACGGCGGCCAGTTGCCATTCCGGGCAGTGAATATGTGCTGGATGTAGATACCGTTATCATGTCCATTGGTACTTCTCCGAATCCGCTGATTCGGACAACCACAGCTGGATTGGAAGCCAACAAGCGGGGCTGTCTGATTGTCAACGAAGATACCATGCAGACTACCAAGGATGGCGTGTATGCAGGCGGTGACGCAGTAACCGGTGCAGCAACGGTGATTCTGGCAATGGGAGCTGGTAAAAAAGCAGCAGCGTCCATTGACGAATATATCAAAGCGAAGGCGTAAGCCGGAAAGGAACACAGCATGAGAAAAAGAATGGCAAAATACGGATTGGCAGTCAGTGTAGCAGCATTGACGGGGGCTTTGAGCATGATGCCTGCCGCTGCATCCAGCGGTAGCAGCAGTTCCTCCTCTACTGGAAGCGGTGGAATGATTGGCTCTCTGATTATGATGGTATTGCTGTTTGCGGTCATGTATTTTATCCTGATTCGTCCGCAGAAGAAGAAGGAAAAGGAACAGCAGGCGATGCAGCGTGCCGTACGGGTTGGCGATGAAATCGTTACCATCGGCGGAATTGTTGGTCTGGTAATCCGTGTGGAAGACGATACCATTCAGATTGAAACGGGTGGCGACCGTCACAAGATGCGGATTAAGACCTGGGCAATTCAGGAAAACATCACCGTTAAGGAAGACAACGAACGGGCAAAGGCTGCTGCGGCAGAAGAAGCCAAGGCAAAGAAAGAATCCAAGAAAAAGAAGAAGGACGACGAAGACGGCGTTCTGAAGGACTAAGGATTTTTTTAAGTACATGAAAGAAAAAGGCGGCTGACCGAAAGGGTGAGCCGCCTTTTTGTTCTTGATTTATTTTTTGGGGTAAGGTTGTTTTTCATCAGTCTGGTTCAGCAGGTAATCAATGCTGGTATGATAGAAGTTTGCCAGCTGGATGAGGATACTGGTGGGAATATCTCGTTTTCCCAGTTCATAATGAGAATATGCAACCTGCGAACAGTGCAGATAATCCGCAAGGTCTTTTTGATATAAATCATGGTCTTCCCGCAAATCTCGGATTCGTTGGTATCGCATCATCCACCTCCATTTTTCTGTTATTATACGACAAAATCCGAGTGGAAATTGATAAATAAAACAATTTGTTTTATAATAAGAGAAAAGGAGGGGATGCTGGTGGAATCGTATGAAAAACCCTATTTTCAATTATTCTGCACGGTTTGCGATGTAATCGAAAATGTAGAATTATTTTTGGGAAATACCGCATTGACAGGGACACAGCAGCAATTTTTGAGAAAGCAGGTTGAACAGTTGAAACGAGCCCAACAAATCACAGAAGAAATGGTGATTGTCAAGGACGAGGAGCGTAAAATTTATAGAATTAAGTAGAAACAACTGTTTCCACGCATAATTTCCCACCCGCTTGCATACATATCCATCAGGAATTCCACCGATGAGAGAGGGGCATGATTACAATGCATCCAAAACGCTGTTCATCCTGTCCGCCACCGCCACCCTGTAAAAAACGCCCTGTCCGGCGAACCTGCTGGCAGTCCCCTATTTGGAGTACGATTCTTGCGGTACTTGCAGGGCTGGCAGTGGTGTTGCTGCTGTTGCTGTTGTTTTCCCTGTTGATTAGTAATATTGATGCTTCGGAAGAACTGGTTGCCGCAATGGGGTGTGTTTCCCTCTGTGCCGGCAGTTTTACCGCTGGTTTTGTTGCTGCAAAACGCAGACGCTGCAAAGGGTTGCTGATTGGGCTTGCCTGTGGCATCGCCATGTATCTGGTCACGTTTTTAATTGGCTTGCTGTTGCTGCAAAGTTTTGCGGCTGCCGGAACATTTTCCAAGCTGATTTTTATGGTTCTGTGCAGCTGTATTGGTGGCGTGGTCGGCGTGAATACCAAATGCCGTGTGCCACGCTGCTGAAAAAATGGCAGGAAAGTAACCAAAAGAACTTGTGTGCAATTGTGCAATATGTAAAATTTTTTTGTGAATCGGCAAAGGCTATTGAAAACAAAGGGGGAGTATGATATAATAGTTTATATCCCCTTAGGACGTTATCGTCCCGAGGATTTCATGCAGTTTCTAAGGCGAAAAGCAAGTGCAGAACTGTAAGTATGTTTGATAGGGAGGATTTTTGTTATGAAGCACATCAAGACCATCAATAAGGCAAATCTGAAGGAATCTGCTGCTAAGGGCGGCTGCGGTCAGTGTCAGGCTTCTTGCCAGTCTGCCTGCAAGACTTCTTGCACCGTTGCAAACCAGAAGTGCGAACGGTAAGCAAACGATTTTGATTCGTTCGAGATAAATCCGTACACCGGATTCGGTGTACGGATTTTGCCGTACAGGACAAAAAACAGTCGATGCAGCCTTGCTGTATCCAGAAAGAACCTGCAAGAATTGCAAAATAGAAAGAGTGAAATTATGATTCATAAGTATAAATTACATGGCTATAATGTCGTGTTGGATGTCAACAGCGGTGGCGTGCATCTGGTCGATGATTTGACCTATGATATGCTGGACAATGTTGCACCGCCGTTTGCAGAAGTCTGTCCGCCGGAAGTCGTAGAAAAGCTGTCTGCTTTTTATCAGGAAGCCGACATTCTTTCCTGCTATGATGAAGTATTAGAGGCATACAACGAACAGATTCTCTTCTCGGAAGATGATTATGAAAAGTATGCGGATTGTTCCGTTGCTTCTCCGATTAAGGCAATGTGTCTGCATATTGCCCATGACTGCAATCTGCGTTGTGAATATTGTTTTGCTTCTACGGGTGACTTCGGCGAGGGCAGAAAGCTGATGCCGCTGGAAACCGGAAAACAGGCAATTGATTTCCTGCTGAAGCATTCCGCAAACCGGAAGAATCTGGAACTGGACTTCTTCGGCGGTGAACCGCTGATGAATTTTGAAGTGGTAAAGCAAGTCGTTGCTTATGCAAGAAGCAAGGAACAGGAATATGGGAAACATTTCCGATTCACCATTACCACAAATGGCATGCTGCTGAACGATGACAACATTGATTTTATCAACAAGGAAATGTCTAATGTTGTGCTCTCTATTGACGGCAGAAAGGCAGTCAATGACCGGATGCGGAAGCGAGTAGACGGCAAGGGCAGCTATGACATTATCCTGCCGAAATATCAGCGTCTGGTTGCACAGCGTGGCGATAAGGAATATTATGTACGTGGTACTTATACCAAGTACAATCTGGACTTCTCCAACGATGTATTTGATCTGCTGGAACATGGTTTTGACCAGATTTCTGTAGAACCAGTTATGGCAGATGAAAATGACCCATATGCAATCACAGAAGCAGATCTGCCGGCAATCTTCAAGGAATACGAAGTATTGATGAATAAGATTCTGGATTATGAGAAGACCGGAAAGAAGTTCAACTTCTTCCACTTCATGTTGGATTTGGATCAAGGCCCTTGTGCCATCAAGCGTCTGCGGGGCTGTGGCTGCGGCAATGAATATGTTGCAATTACACCGGACGGTGACATTTATCCGTGCCATCAGTTTGTTGGAATGGAAGAATGGAAGATGGGCAACCTCGAAGAGGGAACATTCGACCAGGCAAAGAAAGCAGACTTTGCAAAGGCACATATCTACACCAAGCCAGATTGTCGGGAATGCTGGGCAAGATTCTATTGCAGCGGCGGTTGCAATGCCAACAATTACCAGTATGCCGGCGATATTCGGAAGGCACATAAGCTCTCTTGCGAAATCGAAAAGAAGCGGCTGGAATGTGCAATTGTCATGAAGGCAATCCGGATGGAACAGGCAGAACAGGCAGCGGCAGAATCCAATTCTTAACAAGAAAATGATAGCAGGATACAGAGGACAGCAGTAAAATGTTGTCCTCTTTGTCTATTTTTAATAGAAATTTGTTGAAAATTTCATTCATATTCACTATATTCAATACCTTGACACACAAAGGGGTAATATGGTATACTATAAATAGAAATCCAATTGATTTCTACAAAAAATAAAAAGGAGAAAGGATGATTTTTATGAAAAAGAAAGGTTTTGTTGCAGCTGCAATGGCTGCGGTTTTGGCAAGCAGTATGCTTTCTGTTCCAGCGTTTGCTTGGAGCAAAGATGATATCATTGCTGGTGATGAACATACGCTTATCGTGTCTTATCATTGGAGCGATATTGATCGGTTGACCATTGGTGATACACAAGATGGAACGCACTTTATCACCAGTCACAATTTAAACTGTATTGCGATTGTGATGGAAGATGAAAATACTGTTCCAGATATGACAACGATTTCTTCTGATTTGACCGCTGTGCCTGCGGAAAGCTATCAGTTTGATGGACTTTATGAATATTGGAATAATCAAATTGCAACGTTGTTCTCACCATTACTGAACTTGAAAACAACTTATTTTGTTTCTGCTTCTGAGCAGGATGCAGAAAAGTTCTATCAGCTGCCAGGTGTGGAAGCGGTCTATGAAGTCCGTTCAGAAGCACATCATAGTGCATGGATTGGAGATGGTACAAGTGCTTCGATCAATGTTTCCGTGAAAGTTTCGAAGGGAACGGATTTTGGCATAGAACAGTGTGCGGATTTGCCCTATACGGTTTCTTCCGTTACAGAAATCGAGAGCACAGACGATGCAATGGATGCATACAAATTGGTTGTAAAAGTGCCAGACGGAAAAATCTATAAAGCAGCATTGGATATGCTTAGAACGCTGTTAGAAGAGGACATTGTGCCGGATGCATCTGTAAGTTATATGATGACAGAGTTGGCATTAGCAGGGAAGCCAGTTTTGAAAGAAGTTCCAAACCACTACCTTGCTGCCAACAGTGATTTAGACGGAGATGGAACAGTAGACGTACAGGATGCCGTAGAACTCCTGACCTATTATGCGAGAAAGGCAGCGAATCTTCCAGCAAGCTTCTCTCACCTCGATGATCAGGAAGCAGCGTTGCAGTTGGCGGATGTCAACAAGGATGGAAACATAGATACTGCTGATGCTATAGAAATTTTGACATACTATACCAAACAGGCAGCAGGCTTATTATAAAGAATCGGTAAAAAGAACAAAAACGCACGGGATTTCTTTGAGATTTCGTGCGTTTTTTTGCAGTTTCACGAAAAACTGTAAAAAAACGACAATTGTTTCATCTGCAATTTGTGTGAATTTACAGAAAAATGGAAAATCCATTGACATTTCCAGGAAACCGTGCTATAATAAGGGGCAATCAGATGGAAAAAAGTGGGTGAATTGGAAAGATACCAACGCTTTTTCCCATGAAAAGTGTGGAAAAATGGAGGAGTTTAGAATGAAAATGAAGAAAATGTTGGCAATTCTGGCAGCTCTTGGCGTATTGGGAACAACTGGTCTGACCGTTGGGGCAGAAGACGCAGCCACAACGGAACCGGCAACCGAAGCAATCACCACGACTGAACCGACCGAAGAAACAACGGAAGCAGAAACCACTGCTGTGGAAGCAGAAACCACAGAAGAAACAGTTGCTGCGGAAGAGAATCAGGTTGTTGGAATGGAAGATGCATCGGCTGATATTTCAATCAGCGGGGTAGCATTTACGGTAAAAGTTAGCGTAGCTGCTGATAATAGTGTTGTTTTGTCCGTTTTAAAGGGCGGAGTTGAAACCAACTTAAGTAATATCTGTGTTGAAAGCAGAGTAACCGGAGAACTTCAGGTAAATGATTATTACTCTGTTAATGACCTTAATGGGCTGGTTATCCATGCAGTAGATGGTAATCATATTTATACTTGGGATGAAGCGTATAATGGATTTACTGCTTGTTCACTTAATGAAGATGGGGAAGAGAAAGACACAAAAATTAATGATGCTTCTACATTCCAGATGAATGGGAAAACTGTGAAGGTTGTTCTTTTTGGCTATGCAAATGATAAAGACGAATTATTAAGACTTTCTGTCTATGTAGATGGAAAACTGACAAATCTTTCTGGAATAGTTGTAAATTCAAACTTACAGGGGATACAAGGCTCTGTAAATTATACTGATGAAATAGTTTATCAATACTCTGCACGTCAGTATTTCTCTGTTTCCGGCAATGTGCTTACCATTAAGCCAAGAAGTGGTTATGGAACGACTGCAAGCTATACACTTGATGCAGCAACCAACACATTTGTAGCCAGCACAGCACCGACTACAACCGCTACTACTACAGACAGCACAACGACGACAACAACAACGATAGACCCAGCTGAAACAGAAGAAGCACTTCGGAAGATTTTCGAGGAATATGTTGATGAAAAGAAGAAGGAATTGCCATATACAACTGCTATAGATTCTTTCTATTATGATGAATCTGCTAAAAAAGCATATGGTATATATACTTGTGAAGATAGTGCTTATTTATCTGTATTATGCATTATTACAAAAGACGGTGTTGTAGAACAGAGCAACATTACTTATAAGAAAGATGCACATAGATTTGAAGAAGCAGTATGCTTTACTTGCAATGGCTCTACATTTATTGCTGCAATTGTCAATCTTTCCAGCAATGGTGGAAATTTGTATGCTTTGAATATCTACAATGTAAGTGGAAATGAGCCGACAAGAACCAATTTGTATACGATTTATGTTGGAAATGTAATCAGTCCGTATGGTTATGAGATTACTGATCCGGATTCTTCTATTGCTTTGGATGATTATTTCACAGTAAAGAGCGACAGTGTTATTACTGTAAAGGGTGTAGATTACACCTATGATACAGAAAGTGGTCAGTTTGTTAAAGTTGGCAGTGACAGCGGCAAGACCGACAACGGTTCTGCAAGCAACGCTCCAGCTTCCACTGTTATAAAGAACACCTCCGGCACACCGAAAACTGGTGACGTTACTACCGTTCCAGCGGTTGCAGTAGGTTTAACCCTGACCGCCGCTGGTGTGGTTGCATTCATCAGCAAGAGAAAGAAGAAGTAAACCACCGTTCGTTTTTTCATTTTTCTGTTTTTTATAACATTCCGAACCGCCGCAGGATGCAAAATGCCTGCGGCGGTTTTTTTGCAGGATTTCCGGAATTAGACAGTTGCATTTTTCGAGAAATGGTGCTATAATATAACTGTATGTCAACACCGATGCACAACGGAAAAAAGGAGTCATTCCATGAAAAGAATCACATTGATTACCGGACATTATGGTTCGGGAAAAACCAATTTTGCGGTTAATTTGGCACTGCGGCAGGCTGCGGAAGGGAAAAAGGTGACAGTGGTCGATTTGGATATTGTCAACCCTTATTTTCGGACAGCAGATTTTGCGGAACTGTTTGAACAGAACGGCATTCATCTGGAGAAAACGCTCTATGCCAATACCAGTCTGGATATTCCGGCGATTTCCTTTGACCTTGCCCGGTTGGCATATGAGGAAGAATGCTTGATTATTGACGTGGGCGGCGATGATGCCGGTGCAACTGCACTGGGTCGATACGCCGAAATGCTGCGTTCCTATCAGGCGGAATTGGACATGTGGTATGTGGTGAACCGCTACCGCTACCTGACCGCTCAGCCGCAGGAGGCTTTGACGCTGCTCTATGAAGTGCAGCAGGCAGCCCGCTTGCAGCCGACTGGTATTGTCAACAATTCCAACCTCGGCAGCGAAACCACAGCGGAATTGATTTTAGAGGCTGTTCCCTATGCAAAAACCATTGCAGAAGCAGCCGGTCTACCGCTGATTTGTACCACTTATCGGGAAGATTTGCCCGTACAGGTGGAAAACGGTTTTCCGGTACAAGTCTATGTCAAGCCCGTCTGGGAGCAGGATGCTGCATTCTAAATCCTACTGACGGACGATTCGGCGGAAGGAGGGAAAGAGCAATGGAAAAAATGAAAGTGCGGTTTGACCGCTGTAAGGGCTGCGGACTGTGTGTCAGTGTCTGTCCAAAGAAGCTGGTAAAACTGCAAACAGAAAAGCGGAACGAAAAAGGCTACTTCACTGCGGTCTGCACCGATCAGGATGCGTGTATCAGCTGTGCAATGTGTGCAATGATGTGTCCGGACTGTGCAATCCAGATTGAAAAATAGAAAGAAGGCGTAACAACGTGGAAAGAAGTCTTATGAAGGGCAACGAAGCACTTGCAGAAGCTGCGATTCGGGCAGGTTGTAAATGTTTCTTTGGGTATCCGATTACGCCGCAGACAGAACTTTCTGCTTATATGGCAAAGAAGATGCAGAAAGCAGGCGGTGTATTTTTACAGGCAGAATCTGAAATTGCTGCCATCAACATGGTTTTGGGGGCAACCTCAACCGGCGTACGAGCAATGACCTCTTCTTCTTCTCCGGGGATTTCCCTGAAGGCAGAAGGCATTTCCTATATGGCAGGTTCTGACCTGCCGGGCGTTATTATCAACGTGCAGCGTGGCGGTCCGGGTCTGGGTTCGATTCAGCCGGCACAGTCTGACTATTATCAGGCAACCCACGCAATGGGACATGGCGACTTCCATATTTTCGTATTTGCACCATCTTCTGTACAGGAAATGGTCGATATGGTTACATTGGCATTTGACAAAGCCGATGAATACCGGATGCCAGCAATGATTCTGGCAGATGGTCTGCTGGGACAGATGATGGAACCAGTAACCTTCCCAGAACCGCTGGAAACACTGCCGGACAAGTCCGACTGGGCAACCAATGGACACCAGAACAAGCGTGCACACCACATTATCAATTCCCTGTACCTCGACCCGGCAGAACTGGAAGCAAAGGTCAAGGAACGGTTCAAGCGGTATGCAATTGTAGAAGAAAAGGAAACCCGTGCAGAATCCTATCTGTGCGACGATGCAGAAATTGTAGTAACCGCTTATGGTGCTTCTGCAAGAGTTGCAAAGTCTGCGGTGAATACAGCAAGAAAAGCTGGCATTAAGGCTGGTCTGTTCCGTCCGATTACCCTGTGGCCATTCCCGAAGAAGGAATTGCAGGCAGCAACAAAGTCTGCAACCCACATTCTTGATGTAGAAATGTCAATGGGTCAGATGGTGGATGATGTACGGTTGGCAACAGAATGCCGCATTCCGGTTTCGTTCTTTGGCAGAACCGGCGGTGTCATTCCGACACCAGGCGAAGTTCTGGCTGAATTGAAAAAGCTTGCAGGAGGTGCAGAATAATGGCAGTGGTATTTGAACGGCCGAAAGCATTGCTGGACGTGCCGATGCATTTCTGCCCGGGCTGTGGGCACGGGATTGTGCATCGTCTGGTCTGCGAAGTATTGGATGAAATGGGCATTGAGGGAAACACCATCGGGGTTGTACCGGTTGGATGTTCTGTTATGTCCTATGATTATTTTGGATGTGATGTCATCGAAGCACCGCACGGCAGAGCTCCGGCAGTTGCAACCGGTGTGAAGCGTTCCAATCCGGACAAGATGGTCTTTACTTATCAGGGCGACGGCGACCTTGCCGCAATTGGTACAGCGGAAACCGTACACAGCGGAACACGTGGGGAAAATCTGGTCATTATCTTTATCAATAACACGACTTATGGTATGACTGGCGGTCAGATGGCACCGACTACCATGCCGGGACAGGTTACGCAGACAACCCCATACGGTAGAGATCCGAAGTATGCTGGTTACCCGATTCGGGTTTGTGAAATGATGTCCACCTTGACGGGTGTTGCATTGGCACAGCGTGTTGCTGTGGACAGCGTTCCGCACATTCGGGAGGCTAAGAAGGCAATCCGCAAGGCATTTGAAAATGAAAAGGCAGAAAAGGGACTTTCGATTATCGAAGTTCTGTCCACTTGCCCGACCAACTGGGGCATGGCACCGCAGGAGGCAATGCAGTTCGTCAAGGATAAGATGAGCCATTATTATCCGCTGGGCGTATATAAAGATGGTGCAGCAGGGGAGGATGAACAGGCATGACAACCGAATTTATTTTAGCTGGTTTTGGTGGACAGGGCATTTTGTTCGCCGGAAAAATTCTGGCATACTGCGGACTGATGGCAGGAAAAGAACTGTCGTGGCTGCCGTCCTATGGCCCGGAAATGCGTGGCGGTACGGCAAATTGTTCGGTATGTATTTCCGATGAACCGATTGGTTCTCCGTTGGTAACTGCTCCGAATTGTCTGATTGCCATGAATGGCCCGTCCTATACCAAATTTGTCCATGCAGTGCAGCCGAACGGCTTAATTCTGCTGGATAACTCTGTGGTAGAGGAAAAAGCCGTACGGGATGACGTGAAAACGATTTCTCTGCCAGCAACCGATATGGCAACCGAAAACGGTCTGAATGGTTCTGCAAACATGATTCTGCTGGGCAGAATGCTGGCAGAAACCAAGCTGTTTGATTTGGATACCGTACAAAAGGCAATGGAAAAGTGCATTCCGCCGAAGCGTGCACATTTGATTGAAGCAAATATGAAAGCGGTTCGGATTGGTGCAGAAAGCAAGTAAGCACGTTCTGAGATACAAAGATAATAAAAGGCTGTCGTATGATGATTTGCATACGGCAGCCTTTTGTATTGATTTTATTATCCTTCTCCCTGCGATTGCAGCACCCACGGCAAAAATTTTGCTTTCCTAGTAAAAATCCATGTTTGCGAATAGACCGTATTTCCCTGCATATCTAGTACTGTGTGACTAGCAGTTTCGTCCGTTAGAAAGGTGCAGGAAATCACGATGAAATTTTCTCGTTTACAGCCGTAGTTGTTGCATTCCCATTCGGTCTGGCAGAGGGATTCCTCGTAAGAAAATGTTTGAGCAGTTGCATGGATTTGTGGAGAAAGCGGATGCCAGATGGTGAAATCCGCAGCTGTTTGTTGAATGGCAGCTCGAATTTCCCATGGTTGAAACACATCAGAATCAGAAATGGTAATGATGCTATTTTTTTCAATTTGAGAAATAGAGAGGAAACGGGCAGAACATCCAATCAGAATGATTCCGCCAACCAGTGCCCATTTTTTCCAGTGTCGCCACTTCATCCGCAGAGTTCCAGAATTGCAGCTGCCATCATCCGAACATCTTTCATCAGGTGTTCAATCGGAACAAATTCATCATCACCATGCATGTGATAGTCCCAGTTCGGAAACTCTGCTCCGAACGCAACGCCACCCGGAATATCATGGACATAAGTACCGCCACCAATGGCAATGCATTCACCCTTTTCTCCGGTTTCTTCTTCATAAATGCGGAGCAGGGTCTGCACAAATGGACTTTCCTTTGGAACAACGTGAGGGTCATTCTGAATGATAACCTTGCAGGAACAGCCAGCTTCCTTTAAGCGTTTCTGTACCTGCTGAAAGATGGCTTCTTTGGTAGTGCTAATTGGGTAACGAATATCCATCATACCGACCCATTTGTTGCCCTGAATCTCCAGCTGGCTGCAAATGCAGGTCAATGCACCGGATTCCGCATCTTCGCAGGCAATGCCCAGATTGCTGCCATCTGTGCAGCCATGCGGGAAACAAGTAGACAGTGCCTTGCACATCGGGAAATCTGGCAGTTTGGCGAGCAGTTCCAGCAGTCCTGTAATGGCGTTGTTGCCAGTTTCCGGTGTTGAAGCGTGAGCAGCTTGCCCGTTCCAAGTCAGCTTTACAAAATCGCTGTTGGCGATGATGTTGCAGTTCTCCGGTAGCAACTTATGATATAAGGCAGGCAGAACACAAACAGCCTGTGCCGGAACGGCATTGGGAGCAGTGCCAGCTTTCAGCAGTAAAATAGAATCTTTGGTGGCAGGTGCTTCAAATTGGACTCGCATCATACCTTTTTCAATGGAAATCAGCGGATAGCTGCCATCTGGAGTAAAGACCAGCGGCGGCATCGTAGCCTTTTGGTTGTAATATTCCAAGTCAGTAGAGCCGTTTTCTTCGTTGCAGCCGAGCAGCAACCGAACCGGCTTTTTCAACTGGATTCCAGCATCTGCAATTGCCTTGATTGCATAGAGAGCCGCAACTGCAGGACCTTTGTCATCAATTGCACCTCTGCCATAAATGCAGTCGTTCTGTATGGTGGCAGTAAATGGCGGTGTATGCCAGTTTTCTTCCATGACAGGGACAACATCCAGATGGGCTAAAATGCCCAAATACGGGGCAGTATCTGTGCTGGTATCGGCAACGCCAACGTGGTAATCAAAGTTGGTTGTGTGCAACCCGAATGATTCTGCAGTTTGCAGCATAAAGTCCAGTGCCTTGGCACAATTTGTGCCATAAGGTGTTCCGTTTTCTGGTTCAGCTGTGGCAACACTGGGAATACCAATCAGCGTTTGCAGGGTATCCAGCATGGCGGATTTGTTTTCTTCTATTTTTTGCTTTACAAGTTCTGGTAACATCGAACCAATCCTTTCCGATGGGTTAAGGGCAACTTTTAAAGCTGCCCAATTTTTATTTGTTTTGCATGGCGATTTCTGCAATGCTCTTCAATGCTTCATTGGTCAAAAATGCCGGATGCGAAATCAGCAATTCATTTGACATAGGCAATAGTAATATAACATCTGGGATATTCTCAGGGAAAGCAATCTTTAAAGCTGCCCTGTTTTTACTTCATTTTGCAGCGGTTTTCCATCAAAGAAGTCTGCTAAATTTTGCAGGGTAACTTCAGCAATGTTTTTCAGTGCCTCATTGGTCAAAAATGCCTGATGCGAAGTCAACAGTACATTTGGCATAGACAGCAGCAACGATAATACTTGGTCACGGTGGATATTCTCAGAGAAATCCTCGAAGAAAAAAGCAGTTTCTTCCTCATAGACATCCAGCCCAGCCGCCGCAATTTTTCCGCTTTGCAGGGCAGAAAGCAAAGCTTCACTTTCAATCAGCATCCCTCTGGACGTATTCAGCAGAACAACGCCGTCTTTCATGTCCGCAATGGTATCTTTGTTGATAAGATGCTTAGATTGTTCCGTCAGCGGGCAGTGTAACGAGAGAATATCGCTCTGCTGGAACAGCGTATGCAGGTCTACATAGTGAATAGAAGGGTCGTTTGCTGGGTAGGGGTCATATGCCAGCACTTCCATCCCGAAGCCCTTGCAGATATTCATGAAAATCTGTCCGATTCGCCCCGTTCCGATGACACCGACTGTTTTTCCATGCAAATCGAATCCGGTTAAACCGTTCAGTGTAAAGTTAAAATCTCGAGTGCGATTGTATGCCTTGTGAATTTTGCGATTCAGGCAGAGCAGCAGCCCCATTGTGTGTTCTGCAACTGCATACGGAGAATAGCCCGGCACACGCAAAATTGGCATCTTTCCGTGAGCAGCGTTGCGGTCAACATTGTTATATCCAGCACAACGCAACGCAATCACCTTGACGCCGAACCGATAGAGGTCTTCGATGACAGGTGCACTCAGGTTATCGTTTACGAATGGAATCACAGCACTGCATCCCTGTGCAAGAGAAACGCTGTCGGGAGTGAGTTTGTGTTCAAAGTAGCGGATGCGGAAGCGGTGGTTGAGCTGGTCGAACCAAGTGCGGTCGTAAGGTTTGGTATCAAAAAAAGCAATCTGTTCCATGTGGAAACCTCCTATTCTATGATAGTTTATCGTTTGCAGAAGCAGTGGAATTTATACTTGCAAGTGCAGTTTCGGCAATACTTTCACCCGATAAAATTCCATGCCAGTTACCAGAGAGAAATCATAACTCAGGAACATGACATTCAAGCAACCAGCTAAAATATATGCTCCATATTTTCCGAACTCGCCTAAATTCTCCAGAAATTCCGCCATTCCGAACAGGAAAATGACCAGCCCGAAATAACAGCCAATACAGAGATTAAAAATTAACAGCTTTATCAGAATCCGGAGAATACCCGGACGAATCCGGCTGAGATAAGGGCGAAGCAAGGGATAATGCCCGAAAAAGAGAATAAAAATCAGGCTTGCATCTTTATTCGGCGTGATAAACAGCGAGAGCACACCGACTGCCAGATACATGATAAATGCCCAGTAAGGAGATGTTGTTTCCGCCATAATCAGGATGAGCAGGCTGCACAACATCGGCATAATGAGATAAAACATCGGCAGAACGCCGGTAATAAACAGAAACAGCAGACAGAACGAAGCGAGCGTTCCGCCGAGGGCAATGCGGTAGGGAAGTGGTTGTTGACGCATACGGAAACCTCCTAGAAAACGTGCAAAATTGTGCAGAATGCAAAAAAATGAAGCTTGTACTTGTAACAATATTATAACAGTTTTCGTGGATTCTGTCAACGGTGTGGGCAGAGAAAAACGGTCTGCTGAAGGACTCGGCAGACCGTTTATAGGGGAAATACTGGCGGAGATTAAAGGGCAAGCAATGCCCGTTTTAACAGCATCAAATCCAGTACGTTGATGCTGCCGTCACCGTTGTAGTCGGCAAGCTGGGCTTGGTCAGCGGTGAGGGTGGTTTGACGGAGAAGCGATTGCTGGAGGGGGATAAGGTCAGTGAGGGAGAGCGTGCCGTCTTGGTTGAGGTCGCCGGGGATTTTAATGGTATAATTTTCTATTTTTAAAATTTGAAATGCTTGTGCAGCAGTATCGTTTTTTGTATACATTTGTACATTTGTGCCTTCGTCAGTTTTTCCACCATCAATATCCATCACACACTCTGTATATTTAGATTTTAGAAAATATGAGTCAGATTGTTCGAATAGATCCCAGCTTTGACATTCATTGTTGCAATCTTGATAAGTATAAACATTTGCTTTAGGTTCTGTTGTTTCAGTAGAATCTAAAGCAAGCTTGTTTTTGCAGTTGGTAATTTTGTAACTGCCATCCTCTTTTCGAGTAAATTTCCAAACTTGTTCTGGACTTCCAAAACGAGAGATTTTGCTTTTTACATCTACATTATTGTTAGATTCTGCTGTTAAATATTTTTGTACTTTTAGGTTCATATTTACACTCATAGTAATCCTCCTTTTTTCATCCAAAAATACAACGAATGATGGTTTTACAAGAATAAAATACCATATTTGTTGTAAAAAATCAAGCCTGCGTCCGCATTTGTGGTATAATTTCGGAAACTATCATAAAAAGGAGTTTTCCAAATTATGCAACATTACCAAAGAATTCGAGATTTACGGGAAGACAGCGACCTCACACAAGAGGCACTCTGTAAAAAGCTGTATATGCATAAAACGACCTACACGAATTATGAACAGGGCAAGCATACCGTTCCGCTGGATTTTGCGGTACAGCTGGCAGATTTCTATCAGGTGAGCATTGATTATATCGCCGGAAGAACCAACTTTCCGCAGGGAATGCCAGTTGTTACGGAAGAAACCGACTGCCCGAAATATTTCTCCGACCTTACCGAACGCAACAAGGGCAGAGTAGAACAGTTTGTGGAACAGCTCTATGAACAGCAGCAAACCGCATTTCAGCAAAAAGAAGCCAAATAACCTGCCGAAAACGCCCTTGACAGAACAAAAAAAGTTCGTTATACTGAATAGCAAGAAAGAAACAGGAGGTTTTTATTTTGCAGACTACGCAATTACTGACAACCACTTTTGAAACGACTTCGCCACTGACAGAAACCCAGACAGCCCCTTTGGAAAATGTTGTGGAAAGCATGGGCGAAGAAGTTCATCACGCATCCCGGGTGTTGAATGCCGTCCTAACGCCCATTAAAAACGCCATTCCATCCCTGATTATGGCAATTATTTTTGCCTTTATTGGTTATGCATTGATTAAATATCTGCTGCGGCTTGTTTCCCACGGTTTGAAGCGTTCGAACCTTGACCGCATTGCAGTGGGATTCATTCGTTCTGTGATTCAGATTATTTTATATGCAATTTTAGCAGTCATCGTGCTTTCTATTTTAGATGTACCAATGGATTCGATTGTGGCAGTGATTGCCTCCGCCGGAGTTGCCGTTGCACTGGCGTTGAAAGATAGCCTTTCCAATCTTGCAGGTGGTTTTATCTTGCTATTTTCGAAACCTGTAAAGCAGGGCGATACGGTTCAGATTGATGGCACTATCGGAAAAGTGGAACAGATTGATATTCTTTATACAAAAATCGTTACAGCAGATAATACGGTTGCTTTTATTCCAAACGGAAAAGTAACTGCTGCAAAAATTGTCAATTATACCGAGAAAGAAACACGGCGAGTAGAACTCAATTTGGGAATTTCGTATGAATCAGATTTGGAAACGGCTCGAAAGATCATTCTTGAAACGGTTGCCAAACATCCATTGACCTTGAAAGACCCAGTTCCAGATGTGGTTGTGAAGAATCAGGGTTCCGATGCAATTGAATTGCTGCTGCGTGTC